>Ga0208735_100051_pt1 | contig 76920 bp, 75 predicted proteins | sample Subbio12Aug_8Aab_FD_184829 | JGI IMG/M metagenome (GOLD analysis project Ga0208735, IMG submission 184829) | Serpentinite rock and fluid subsurface biosphere microbial communities from McLaughlin Reserve, California, USA - CR12Aug_8Aab (SPAdes) | ecosystem: Environmental > Terrestrial > Deep... | reverse complement strand
TCAAGATGAACTTCGCTTCGCTCGCCCTTGATTTCTGCCTAACGTATACTCCACTATGCAAGTTGTATGGGAATATTTGGTTCACGAAGAAAACGAAAATCGCTGTCTTGACAAAGGGGACACATTATCCCTCAATCAGCATGACATTGGATTTATACAGCCACCTTGCGCCGGGTGCAGGAGGCGGCATCTGCAAAGTTAAACGGGTTATTTAAAGAAAAAGAAAAATGCTCTCTCAAAGTTGGAAAGAGCAACTTACTTACAACAGCCGGGGCGAAAGCCTCGGTTGTTTACTGTTTTACTTTAAGTTGTAAACCTGAAAAACTGTTGTATCTTTACTTAAAGTCAGTTTTCTTTAAAAAGACTAAAGAGATAAAGAATCTTTTTACGCATGACTATAAATTCAAATAAATACTTTCAAAGGTTTAATCTGCTCCCTGTCTGCCGTCGCAATTGCCAGGAAAGCCTGTGAGGAATCATAAACACGAAAAAGTTCACCGTCAGAAGTTTTGAGACGCAGCGTAACAGCCAACCCATTTCTGAGACGGGCAGCCTGGCTTTCATCCACAGTTACCGCTTGCATGTTTGCCAGCGCCAGATCCAGAGGCAGCAATGCTTTCGTTATGCAACCGGCCTCGGCAAACTGCGCCAGTTCCTCAAAGGTTACGGCGCTCCCCAGTAGAAATGGACCCACAGCCGTCCGCAACAAGAATGACATATGACCAGCCGAACCTAATTTCTCCGCGATATTCCGGCACAGCGTCCGCACATAGGTACCACGAGAGCAGTCAAGCTCAAAAAGAATGGAAGTTTCACTAATTTTCAGCAACTTAATTTTGTAAATCTGAATTTCACGTGGTTCCCGTTCCACTACTTCACCGCGCCTAGCCAATTCATACAATCTTTTGCCAGCCACACGCACCGCAGAATACATTGGCGGAATTTGGGATACCGTGCCCAAAAAGCCTCTTAACACTAGTTCGACACCGTGAGTTGTTAGGGAAGGAACCGGCCTTGTCAAGACAGGTTGTCCAGCGGCGTCTTCCGTATCTGTAGCTTGACCAAGAGAGAGTTCAGCGCGATACGATTTATCCATGCCCAGCACGTATTCACTGACCCTAGTCGCCTTGCCGAGACAAATTGGCAATACCCCGGCAGCGCCAGGGTCTAAGGTGCCCGTATGTCCAACGCGCTTAATCCCGGTAAGACGACGCACCACATTAACAGCATCGTGGGACGTCATCCCGGGAGGCTTCAAAAGATTGATGATTCCGTCCATTTTCTACTTCCTTTACAACAAGGTCCAAAACTTTCTCCACAGCCTCTTTGATGCTCATCTCGAGAAAACATCCAGCGGCTCGAGCATGACCACCGCCGCCTAAAGTTTCCGCCAGCTTACTCACGTCAATACTGTGCGCACGAAAACCGACTTTAACCACACCATCACTTTTCTCCCGAAAAATAAGCCCCACTTCAACCCCTTCAATATTTTTCGCGTAATTTACCACGCCATCTAAATCCTCGTCCCGTGCTCCACAGGAAATCATCTCTTTTTCTGTCAGAGTAATCCAAGCCACACTCCCATCCTCGGAATAGCGGAGAGTGTTTAGTGCTTCACGAAGGATGCAAATAGCGGTGCGACTACGAAGATCAAAGACACGAGGAGTAATTTCCCGCAACTTTACCCCTGCCTCCAATAGGCGGGCCGCAACTTCGTGCGCAGCAGGCGTAGTATTTTCAAACTTAAATGAGCCTGTGTCGGTACTAATTGCCACATAAAGTGCGGCCGACACCCTTTCATCCACAGGAATTGCCATTTCCAAAAGAAGCTGGTAAACGATCTCTCCTGTTGCCGAGGCGTCCGGGTTTACATAGTTCAGGTTACCAAAAAAATGGTTGGTCGGATGGTGATCAATATTAATAATTAGCAGCTCTTTAACCTGCTCCCAAATCGGTTTTATCCGGTCCTGGTCACTGCAGTCTAGAATAACAACACAGTCATAATCAACTTTCGGTGGCAGCTTCTCCACGATCTTCTCCGAACCGTCCAGAAAGCTGTACCGGTCAGGTACGCCATCGACTGAAAACATGGTTACAGCGTGACCTGCCTGCTGCAGCGCCAGTCCCAACCCCAAAAGTGAACCGATACTATCTCCATCCGGCATAATGTGTGATGTCACCAAGATATTACTTGAACTCTTCAGACGGACAGCAATCTCGGCTAGTCTATTCACTGGGTTCGCCGCCTCCGGGTGGATTAAGTTCACGCAGGACACGGTTAATATGCGCGCCGTAAGCTATGGACTTATCTAAGAGAAAGGAAATTTGCGGGGTATGACGCAAACGAATCCGCCGCCCCACCTCAGTGCGGATAAAACCGACAGCCTTCGAGAGCACAGACAGAGTCTCCTGCTGCTCTTGGTCGCTACCGAAAATACTGATAAAGACCTTTGCATGTCGCAAATCACGCGTCAAATCCACATTTGTAACGCTGATTATCCCACCGGTACGCGGATCTTTTAGTTCATTGCGCAAAATATCGCTAATTTCCCGTTTCATTTCTTCCGCGACACGTTGGGCCCTTTGTTCAGTCATCTAGATTCCTCCCTAGTTCTATCTCAGAGGATTTCAAGGTTTGTATCGGTGATCATAATACTACCGTCCTGCTCCACAAATGACAGCACCTGTTCAAGCTGACGATGTGCCAGCGCCGCATTTGCCGAAACGCAAACAATGGTCAATACTGAGGCTTGCCATTTGTCTTGTTTACCGGCTTCTGCTACGGAAACATTAAATCTCTGGCGAATTCTCGCAATCAGTCGTCTGAGGACGGAACGTTTTTCCTTAAGCGAGCAGATACCTGGCAGGCGCAGCCCCATTGTCAAAAAACCTACTACCATGGCTTACGGTAACTCTACCTGTTGCATGGTATACGCTTCGATGATATCGCCCTCTCTGTAGTCATGAAATTTTTCCATCAAAATACCGCAGTCATAACCGGTAGCCACCTCGCGTACATCATCCTTAAAACGCTTCAGTGTCTCAATTTTTCCTTCATGAATCACAATACCGTCACGAATAATCCGGATATCTGCATTCCTGGTGATTTTGCCCTCAGTTACATAGCATCCGGCAATAGTTCCCAGCCTCGATACTTTAAACAGATTCCGAACTTGAGCCTGACCCAAGACTACTTCTTTAAACTGCGGAGCCAACAGCCCGGTCATGGCCGCTTTCACTTCGTCCAAAGCCTCGTAAATCACCCGATACAGTCTGATTTCCACATTCTCCCGCTCTGCCATTTTACGAGCGCTTGGTTCCGGTCGGACATTAAAGCCGATAATAATCGCGTTAGATGCGGAAGCCAGCATTACATCCGATTCGGTAACAGCTCCTACACCGCCATGAATCACCTGGAGACGTACTTCACTATTTTCTAGCTTTAACAAAGATTCGCGCAGTGCTTCCGCAGAGCCTTGAACATCAGCCTTAATAATGATGTTCAAATCTTTCAGTTCGCCTTCCTGAATTTTGCTAAACAAGTCGTCAAGCGAGACTTTAGCCAATTTCTTTAGCTCTACCTCACGTCGTTTCTCAGCCCGTTTATCTGCCACTTGCCGGGCAACACGCTCATCCGAAACAACTTGTAGCAGATCGCCTGCTTCCGGAACTTCATTTAGGCCAAGCACCTCCACAGGAGTGGAAGGACCGGCTTTTTTAAGCCGCTTCCCCTTATCATCAACCATGGCACGCACTTTGCCGTAAATGGTACCGCAAATAATGGCATCGCCAACCGCAATAGTCCCATCTTGGATCAGCACTGTGGCCACCGGGCCACGTCCCTTGTCTAGTTTAGCTTCAACAACGGTACCGATGGCCGGCTTGTCGGGGTTTGCTTTCAGCTCAGCCAGTTCGGCCACAAGCAAAATCATTTCCATTAGCGCATCTAGACCAAGGCGTTGTAGCGCAGATACTTCCACAATAACAGTATCGCCGCCCCATTCCTCAGAAACAAGATTATACTCGGTTAATTGTTGCTTAACCCGTTCAGGATTAGCATTTGGCCGATCGATTTTGTTTAGTGCCACAATAATGGGTACACCGGCTGCTTTAACATGGTTAATAGCCTCGACCGTCTGCGGCATCACACCGTCGTCGGCAGCTACTACCACAATGGCTATATCTGTCACTTGCGCTCCGCGGGCACGCATGGCTGTAAAGGCTTCGTGACCGGGCGTATCAAGAAAGATTACCTTTTTCCCCTGATATTCCGCTTGGTAGGCGCCGATATGCTGCGTGATTCCACCGGCCTCCTGTGAAGTTACATTGGCTTTGCGAATAGCGTCTAGGAGCGAAGTCTTGCCGTGGTCCACATGGCCGAGGATAGTGACAACCGGCGAACGCAGGTGCAAATCTTCTTCCCTGTCCGCAACCGTTTCCACAAGACCGGCTTCTAGTTCATCCACCTTAATTTCCACATCGAAACCATATTCCTCAGCCAACAACTGTGCCACTTCTATATTTATCGCTTGGTTAATAGTCGCCATTACACCCAGCGCCATCAACCTGCCGATAATTTCACTGGAGTTAACCCCAAGCTTGTCAGCCAGCTCTCCCACAGTAATCCGACCTTCCAGGATGACTGTGCGTTCTTGTTTTTGCAGTTCGTCTAAAACACGAGCCTCGCGCATTGCCCGACGTTCCCGTTTATCTATCCGAGGTTTTTTTTCGCGGACCGGCGGTCTCTGACCATGTACCCCTTGCGGGCGAGTGCCATGTGGACGCTGTTGTTTATCGTATTGTGGCCGGGCTGCTTGACCTTGAGTTCCTTGAGGCCTTGCGGACTGGGGACGAGGTGCTCCCTGTTGAGTCCCTTGCTGCGGACGCGCCCCTTGACCTTGCGCGCCTTGCGGCCTTGTGCCGTAGGGACGAGGTGCTCCCTGTTGAGTCCCTTGCTGCGGACGCGCCCCTTGACCTTGCGCGCCTTGCGGCCTTGTGCCGTAGGGACGAGGTGCTCCCTGTTGAGTCCCTTGCTGCGGACGCGCTCCTTGGCCTGGTGCGCCTTGCGGCCTTGTGCCGTAGGGACGAGGTGCTCCCTGTTGGGTCCCCTGTTGCGGACGCGCTCCCTGGCCCGATGCGCCTTGTGGCCTTGTGCTGTAGGGACGAGGTGCTCCCTGTTGAGTCCCTTGCTGCGGACGCGCTTCCTGAGCTGGTGCGCCTTGTGGCCTTGTGCTGTAGGGACGAGGTGCTCCCTGTTGAGTCCCTTGCTGCGGACGCGCTTCCTGAGCTGGTGCGCCTTGTAGCCTTGTGCTGGAGGGACGAGGTGCTCCCTGTTGAGTCCCTTGCTGCGGACGCGCTTCCTGAGCTGGTGTGCCTTGTGGCCTTGTGCTGGAGGGACGAGGTGCTCCCTGTTGCCGATTTTGGGCATACTGCGGACTTTCGCTATGCTGCTTGGGACTATCCTGACTTGTCCCGGCTCCTTTAGCCTGCATCTCTTTAGCGGCTATTCCTTGAGTAGCTTGTGGCAGATCCTGTTTTATTTCCTGCTTAACAGACTGAGTGAGCGGCGGTGCCTCTCCTTTGCCTGTCATTTGATAAGTGATGCGCCTAACAGCCTCATCTTCCACTACGCTCATGTGATTTTTAACCTCAAAACCGATATCTGCCAAAATATCAATAATCCTTTTGCTGGGCACAGCCAACTCTTTCGCTAATTCATATACTCTAGTCTTCGTCATGAGTTACACCTCCATTAGTTTGGCCTCCTTAAAACAGTAACTTAATCATCTAGCCAGTTGCGTCAATTTCTTTGCAAAACCTTCATCTAAAACAGCAACGGCAGTCCTAGGCGGTGAGCCAAGAGCAACTCCTAAATTTTCCCTGCTCACGCCCCGCACTACAGGCACTTGGTAATACCTACATTTATCCAGATATTTCTTTGCCGTCGACTCACCGGCATCTTCGGCAAGAACGAGTAACCTTGCCCGGCCGGAGCGAATGGCTAGCAGGTTGGCTTCCTCATAAAAGGAGAGCTTGCCGGCTCTTTTCGCCAGCCCAAGCAGAGCTAGTAACTTATTCATCATCCTGCTTATCCTCAGGTAATTGTGACGCCAACTCTTGCACTACCGCAGGAGAAACCGGATGTTTTAGGCTTCGTTCAAAACGTTTTGCTTTGGCAGCCAGATCAAGGCAACTACGCTTCTTGCATAGATATGTGCCACGCCCGGCTTTCTTCCCGGTGGCATCCAATTCCACATTCCCTTCCGGTGTGCGGACGATGCGAATCAATTCCCGCTTGTTTTTTTGCTCCTGGCAACCAATGCACGTACGCAACGGCACCTTACGGAGTTTCATCGTCTGCGACCCCCTTTGCGAGGGTGGTGCCTACTAGCGCCTTTCTTTGACTGGAACCGACGGAAATTTCCGGCTCTTCAAGCTCCCGTTCCCTCCGCGACAGCCGCTCACTTGCTTCAAGTGAGCTAGATGCACGCTCAGCAGCCTGACTTTCGCTGGCAATATCTATTTTCCAGTTTGTCAGCTTTGCAGCCAGCCTGGCATTCTGTCCCTCCTTGCCAATCGCCAAAGACAACTGATAATCCGGAACGATAACATTTGCCACCTTTTGAGCACTTTGCAACATGACCACTACTACTTTAGCAGGGGAAAGAGCATTGGCTACAAAAATTTCTGGATTTTCATCCCATTTGACAATATCAATCTTTTCACCGCGCAGTTCGTCAACTATTGCCTGTACACGTGCTCCTTTCGGACCGACACAAGCGCCTACAGGGTCTACATCCCTGTTTTTTGAGTATACTGCTAATTTAGAGCGAAAGCCGGCCTCCCTAGCTACCGCTTTGATTTCAACAGTTCCGTCAAAGATTTCAGGAACTTCCAGTTCGAAGAGGCGCTTGAGAAGTCCGGGGTGAGTGCGGGAGATGAAAATTTGCGGCCCTTTTGTTGTCTTTCTCACTTCATTAATGTATGCTTTTACCCGCTCTCCCTGCTTGTATTCATCGCTAGGCATTTGCTCTGTGGGAGACAAAACAGCTTCCGCTTTGCCCAGATCTACAATTACATTCTTTTGTTCAATGCGCTGGACAATACCGGTGATAATATCTTCTTCCCGGTCAATATACTCATCGAACACCATTTCCCGCTCTGCCTCACGAATGCGCTGAATAACTACTTGCTTAGCCGTTTGCGCAGCAATTCGACCAAAATTTTTCGGCGTCACTTCCTTCTCCACAATATCACCCAACTGATAATTTAAGTCGATTTCACGCACCTCGGCAAGCGAGATTTCCAGTTGCGCCTGAAACACTTCCGCGACTACCACTAAGCGGGTGAAAACCTTAATCTCCCCTGAATCACGGTTTAGTTGGACACGCACATTGGCTGCAGTATTAAAATTGCGTTTATACGCCGAAACTAGTGCTGCCTCAATAGCATCAAAGAGAATCTCCTTCTTTACGCCTTTCTCTTTCTCAATTGCTGCCATTGCGGCTAAAAAATCTTCATTCATGCTAAATACCTCCTTTCTGTTTGTCTATAAAGGCCAGATTAGCCTTTGCCACCTGGGAAAGTGGAATCCGAACCAAAGTATGTTTTTCCGTTTCTAGTAAAATATCCTGTCCTTCCAAACCACGCAAAGTGCCAGTAAAACCTTTTTGCCGGTTTAAAGAGCTAAAGAGCCTCACTTTTACAACTCTGCCTGTAAACCGCAGGTAATCAGCCGCTTTTTTAAGCGGCCGCTCTACGCCAGGAGAAGAAACTTCCAGCAGATAGTGCTCTTCAATGGGATCTAGGTTATCTAGAGCCTCTTCTAAAGCACAGCTCATCACTTCACAGTGCTCCAGCTTGATTCCGCCTTCCCGATCTATATAAACACGCAGAATCATCCGGCCGCTTTCTTTAACAAATTCCACATCTACCAGTTCCAGCCCCAGCGCATCTGCCAGAGGAACAGCTATTTCAGTAACAAGCTTATTAATCTTTGACATCATTGTCCCTCCGTCTGCCACCATGGGTAGTAAGTTGTTTAAATTGTACTCCCATTAGTTTGTGTAATAACACAAGAAAAACGCTTCGCGCTTTATCTAAAGATGCGTTTTTCTTGTCCGCTAGGGGCTGCCGCCCCTTCGGCGGAACTTCGTTCCTGAGCACCCCGCGAGCGTAAGGGTGAATCCCCCCCTACGACCCCCCATTATGTAGGAAATCATATACTTTCCTACATAATAAAAATTGGCATTACTTATGTATCTGTCTGCCTGATAAAACGGAAGAGTGGGCAGGCCCACTCTTCTCAGCGAAAAGCTATGAATTCATCTTCCATCCTACCATATCCGGCAGTATTTCGCAACCTGCTGATTTCCCTCGCAATCTTGCAGAGCCTGGCGGCTCAGTTCTCATCTTTTGTTCCCTCGGAATCAGCCTTATTTTCAAGATAAGCGTAGAGGAACGACATAAATTCATCAATCAGCTGACCCTGAGGCACTTTGCGAACTATTTCACCGGCACAAAAAATCAGCCCCTGGTTCTTTCCGCCGGCAATTCCTAAATCTGCTTCCCTCGCTTCCCCGGGACCATTTACAGCACAGCCCATCACTGCCAAGGTCAGCGGCTCAGTAATTTCAGCCACTCTTTGCTCCAACTCTTTTACCAATTCTATCAGGCTAATCTGGCAACGTCCACAAGTTGGGCAGGAAATGACCCTTGGGCCGAAACGCCGAATCTCCGCCGCAGCTAGAATTGCTTTCGCCACCCGAATTTCTTCGACAGGTGGGGCTGTCAAGGAAATTCGAATCGTATCACCCAGACCGGCAAGTAACAGCGCTCCAATCCCTACCGCGGAATAGACTGTGCCGCTAAAGGAAGAGCCCGCCTCAGTCACTCCTAAATGTAGCGGATAGCGTGATTCTCTGGCAAACAACATATTAGCAGTAACCGTCAACGGGACTGAGGATGCTTTTAAAGAGATTAGCAACTCGTAAAAACCGAGCTTTTCAGCCAAGCGGATGTGATCCATTGCTGATTCCAACATCGCCTCTGGAGTCGCCCTGCCATATTTATCCAGCAATCTTCGCTCTAAAGAACCGGCATTTACACCAATCCGGATGGGAACCTGTTTCTCCCCCGCAAGGTTTACCACTTCCGCCAAGCGCTTTTCCCCCCCTATATTACCGGGGTTAATCCGCAATTTTACCACTCCGGCACGAAGGGCACTTAAAGCAAAACTGTGATTAAAATGGATATCTGCCACCAGGGGAAGCGGTGATTGTCTAACCAACTCAGGCAAGACGTCAACCGCCCGTTGGTTTGGCACAGCAACACGCACCAGTTCACAGCCAGCCTGCTTCAATTCTGTGATTTGTGCCAGTGTAGCTGCCAGATCTGACGTATCGGTATTAGTCATAGACTCGATGACGACAGGCGCGCCGCCGCCGATAATCAGCGGGCCCGCTTTAACTGGTCTTGTTTGCTCACGCCGATACATTGCATTCCTCCTGCTAGAAGAAAAGATCCAAACGAGTCAGATCCCGGTAGGCAATGACAATCATCAATAAAATTAACACCGTAAACCCGACAAAATGGACGAATGATTCTTTATGCGGATCTACTGGACGGCCACGCATACCTTCCACTATTAGAAAAACTAACCTGCTGCCGTCAAGTGCGGGAATGGGGAGCAAGTTTAAGATTCCGAGATTCAGGCTGATAATGGCCGCCAAAGACATTAGATTCACCACGCCGGTTCTGGCCACTTCCCCTACAATCTGAATGATCCCAACAGGACCCACTACATCAGGAGCAGCGTTGCCAGTCACCATCTGCATAATACTGGAAACAAACAGTTGGATAAACCAAATAGTATGTTGCAGACCGGCACGGAGCGAGAGCAGTGGCGAAAACATGCGCGTCTGAGCCTGAATACCAATCCGTCCTTCCCCGGTTTGAGGGTCACGCAAGGGGACTAAACTAACGGAACCGATCTGCCCCTGCCGCTCATATTCGACAACAATTTCTTGTTCGGGATGAACGTGAATGAGTGAAACCAATTCCTTCCAGTCAGCCACACGCTCCCCGGCAATAGAAATAATCCGATCCCCCTGCAGTAATCCTGCTTCACTCGCCCGCCCGCCTGGTTGTACAACTCCGATTTCCGTAGACTCTAAGAGCGGTACGCCCAGAAAAGCGAAATAAATAAGTGAAAACAACAACACCGCCAGCAGAAAATTCATTGCTGAACCTGCGGCGATCACCAAAAAACGAGCCCAAACAGGCTTATTCTGGAAACTGTCTTCACCTTTGCTGTCTTCCGGGTTCTCTCCCACCAGGCGCACAAAGCCGCCCAGTGGAAAGGCGCGCAAAGAATAAGTAGTCTCGCCAGACTGACGGCTAAGCAAACGAGGACCAAAACCAATAGCAAATTCTGTTACACCAACCCCCAGCCGTTTTGCCACTAGGAAATGCCCCAGTTCGTGAAAGAAAATCAGCAAACCGAAAATAACAATTGCGGCAATAAGCGTTAGCATCGTTTCACCCTTTCATCTCTGCGTACTCCAGCGCCAATAGGCGCGCTTCCTGATCAACATCATACAAAATGTCAAAATCAGGCGCCGGAACTACTTTATGTTTATTCATGACCCTTTCAATTATACGAGGGATCTCTAAAAAGCTGGCTTTTCCCACCAGAAAAAGACGGACGGCCTCTTCATTAGCCGCGTTTAAAACACAGGGCATGCTCCCGCCGACTGCTCCGGCCCAGTAAGCTAAGGGAAGACAAGGAAAGTTGGTTTTGTCCGGCGGGGCAAAATTCAGGGTACTCAAAGTATTCCAGCAAACCCGGGGCGCATGACCCGGCCACCGTTCCGGATAAGTCAGCGCATATTGAATAGGGACACGCATATCCGGTGTGCCTAACTGGGCAAGGACTGCGCCGTCACGATATGCCACCAGAGAATGGACGATGCTTTCCCTATGGACCACAACCTCAATCTTTTCATAGGGAATATCAAACAACCAGCGCGCCTCTATTACCTCCAAACCTTTATTCATCATGGTTGCTGAATCTACTGTAATCTTAGCCCCCATCTCCCAGTTTGGATGCTTAAGCGCATCTTTGGGCGTAACAGTTTGCAAAAATGCCAAGTCACGCCCAAAAAAAGGTCCGCCTGAAGCAGTCAGTACTATTTTTTCCACCGCGTCCGCTTGTTGTCCCTGAAGACACTGAAAAATGGCTGAATGCTCACTGTCCACAGGGAGAATATTTACGCCTGACTTTGCCGCCAAACGCATCGCCAAATGTCCTCCGGCGACAAGCGACTCTTTGTTTGCTAAAGCCAGTGTGTTTCCGGCCGCAAGCGCAGCGAGGGTAGTAGCCAGACCGGCAAAACCCACCAGAGAATTGAGGACTAGATCTGTTTCCTGATCTGCGGCAAGTTCCCGCAGACTGTCCGGGCCAGCCAGAATTTTTATGCCAAGGCCTGAAAGTTCAGCCTTAAGTTCATTGTAACAGGATTCATCGCTAATTGCCACCACAGCAGGAAGAAAAAGGCGAGCCTGCCGTGCCAACTCTGCTGCCTGCCGGTGAGCAGACAAGGAATGTATCCGAAACCGTTCTGGGAAGGAGGCAACCACCTGCAGCACCTGTGTGCCGATGGAACCGGTAGAGCCGAGCAATGCAATCCGTTTCATGCTGGTTACCCCTTAGAAAAGAATGACAAATAAAAAATAAGCGACCGGGATGACGAACAAGATACTATCAATCCTGTCTAACACACCGCCGTGCCCCGGCAGAAAGCTGCCGGAATCTTTAACATTGCCCCAGCGTTTCAGTGCAGATTCGGCAAGATCCCCCAACTGCCCCATCACAGACAGCACTACTCCCAAAGCGGCAGCCTGCCATAAGCTGTATCCCATGGAAGGTGACATGAACACCAAGGCTATTGCGGCAAATAACACGCCGCCAACCGCTCCCTCAAACGATTTTGCAGGGCTGACTGCCGGCATCAGCTTTCGCCGCCCCATACTCATTCCCACTAGATAAGCGCCGGTATCTGAAGCCCAGACTGTAATTAACGCGGCAGAGACGAATAAAAAACCATCAGGGGCTTGCCTTAACAAGAGAATGCAAGAGAGCAGCACGGTAACATAAAATACTCCCCAGAATAAAATAGCCAAATTCTTGAAATCTGTAGGATAAAATAGTAACCAGTAAATATTTAGTGCCAAGAAAATAATAATCAGGCCGCCAAAATAACTGCTCATTCCAAAAACAGAGACGGAAAAAAACAAAAATAGATGTGCTCCATACCCAAAAAGCCTATCGCTTCGACGGGAAAGCTGAGCTATATTGTACAATTCACGCAACGCCAGGATTCCAATGAATAATGCCATAAAAAAGAACGGCAGACCGCCTAGCCAAGTGGCTGCCAGCACTACAGGGATACCCACAAGGGTACTGGCCAATCGATGCCAAAACAAGAGCATCCCTCCCATTATTAGAAGTCGGAAATCAGACGTCGGACTCGTTTGAATCGGCGAAATTGCCGATTCATGAACACCTTCTCCCTCACCCTAGAGTTTTATTCCGCCGAAACGCCTGTCCCGGTTACGGTAGGCGCTTATAGCTTCCTCAAGGTGTTCCCTGTCAAAGTCCGGCCAATTAACTTCTGTAAACCAAAGCTCTGTATAAGCAAGCTGCCAAAGCAAAAAATTGCTAAGCCTGATTTCACCGCTTGGCCGGATTAAAAGGTCAGGGTCGGGCAAGGCCGCAGTGAAAAGATGGCTTGAGATAATTTGTTCGTCTATTTGCGCAGGATTTACTTCGCCGTCTGCAACTTTTTGTGTAATAGCCCGCACAGCCGCAATAATTTCATCTCGGCTACCATAGTTAAGCGCAAAATTTAGCACCATGCCGGTATTCTTAGCTGTAATTTCTACAGCTTCGGATACGGCATTCCGGGTATGCCGCGGCAACCCTTCCATAAAGCCAATCATCATAACCTTAATATTTTTTTTGTGCAAATTATCTAGGTCTGATTTTAGAAATTCATTTGGCAAGCGCAACAAGAAATCGACTTCCGGCTTTGGACGTTTCCAGTTTTCCGTAGAAAAGGCGTAAACCGTCAAAATACTGATGCCCATTTCGTTAGCATGTTTAATAGTGCGCCTTAGCGCAACTATCCCTGCCTGATGTCCCGCTGTGCGGGGCAGTTTTCGCTGCGCAGCCCAGCGGCCATTCCCATCCATGATAATTGCCAGATGACACGGTACTGAGCTTGTTTCCTTCTTTGCATGAGTAGTTCCTTTATCACTAAACAACCGACGCAAAAAGCGGGGCATCTACTCACCTCATTTTTGCTGCTTAAAAACCAGCTCCCTCGCAGGAGCGGGCCCCTATGCCCAAACTTCAGCCGCCACCGTCAGTTCAAGCGTCTGCCCATCATCTGCCAACCGTTGCCTGACAACCCTCAGAGGCCCTGGACTAGCCTCTCTTGGCGGCGCTGTGATCACCACGCGTGTGCTAAGACCTAATTCCTTCGCCAAGCGAACAGCATCATCAAGGTGATTTGCCAGGAGATCAGGGAAGCCCCCCTCTTGGCTCATGCTCAGACCTCCATAATCTCTTTTTCTTTTGCCGACAAAACTTTGTCCATTTCTTCAATATATTTATCTGTGAGCTTCTGCATCTCATCCTGCGCTTTATGCAATTCATCTTCAGTTATCTCGCTGGACTTTTCTTGCTGCTTAAGCTCATCATTTGCATCCCGGCGAATATTACGAATGGCAACCCGACCTTCTTCCGCTTTCTTTTTGCTGATTTTCACCAAATCTTTACGTCTTTCCTCTGTCAACTGCGGAATTGCCAAACGAATCACCGAACCATCACTGTTAGGCGTCAGAGCTAAATCTGACTTCAGAATAGCACGCTCGATTTCTGCCACAATCTTTTTATCCCAGGGTTGGATGAGCAAAAGGCGAGGTTCCGGTACGGAAATATTGGCAAGTTGGTTGATTGCCGTGGTGGTACCGTAATATTCCACGGTTATCTTGTCCAAAAGCGCAGGTGTGGCACGGCCTGCGCGCAGAGTTGACAAATCGCGCTTCAGAGCTGCCACAGCCTTCTCCATCCGCTCCTCGACTTCCTTGTAAACTTCCTTAGACATCGTTTTTCCCCCTTTAAATCACATATGTACCAATTTTTTCGCCAAGCACAACTCGCTTAATGTTACCCGACTTCAAACCGAAAACAATCAATGGAATTCTATTATCCATGCAAAGGGATGCGGCAGTAGAATCCATCACGCCAAGTCCCATATTAATCAAGTCAATGTAGGTTAGTTCTGTAAACTTTTTTGCTTCCGGGTTGAGTAAAGGATCGGCATCGTAGACCGCATCGACTTTTCCCTTTGCTAACAATATAACTTCGGCTTCGATTTCTGCTGCGCGCAATGCAGCGGTAGTGTCAGTGGAAAAATAGGGATTTCCAGTGCCACCGGCAAAAATCACAACCCGTCCCTTTTCTAAGTGTCGGATGGCGCGACGCCGGATATAAGGTTCTGCCACCTGTTGCATCGCAATGGCCGTCTGTACCCGTGTGTCAACACCTCTTGTTTCCAGAGCATCCTGCAATGCCATGGCGTTTAACACTGTGGCCAACATCCCCATATAATCCGCGGTAGCCCGATCCATGCCACGCTCTCCCGCCGGCGCTCCGCGCCAAATATTGCCACCGCCAACTACAATAGCTACTTCTACACCCAAGCAACGCACATCTTCCACTTGGGCTGCGATATCTCGCAATACATCGGGGTCTATGCCAAAGCCTTTTTCACCAGCCAATGCTTCCCCGCTTATTTTTAAAATTATGCGTTTATAAATTGCTTTTTCCATGAGGGGGACAACAACCTCCAGTCAGATTATTCTGCGTCTCTGCTAAAATCTCCTGTAAAAAAAGAACACCAGAGTGCTCTTTTTTTGTTGTTTTAAGAAATTATCTAGCTTACGATTTGGTCATCCCGGCAACTTCTGCCGCTAAGTCACACGTTTTCTTTTCGAGCCCTTCACCCATTTCATAACGGGTAAAACGGCGGATGGTGATATTTTCACCGATTTTCGCAATCTTCTCTTTCAATAAATCATTAATCGTCACGTCAGTATCCTTGACAAATGATTGCTCCAACAGGCAATTTTCCGCATAATATTTTTCTATGCGACCGGCTACAATCTTCTCCACCACTTTTTCAGGCTTGCCTTCATTAAGAGCCTGAGCAGTTAGAATTTCTTTCTCTTTGTCCAGAACTGACTGCTGAACTTCATCCCGGGAAAGAAACTGCGGATTGGTGGCCGCAACCTGCATCGCCACGTCCCTGACAAAAGTGCGGAACTCTTCGGTACGAGCGACAAAATCTGTTTCACAGTTCACTTCAAGCAAAACGCCAATTTTTCCGCCAAGATGGATATATGACTCTACTATTCCTTCGGCAGCAATCCGTCCTGATTTTTTTGCGGCAGCAGCTAAACCTTTTTCACGCAGGTATTCACAAGCTTTAGTAAAGTCACCGTTAGTTTCGCTCAATGCCTTCTTACAGTCCATCATTCCTGCCCCCGTCTTCTCACGGAGCTCTTTTACAACCGATGCGGGAATCATTCTTTACCCTCCATTTCTTCAGGGTTTGTAAAAAAGGCCGGGCATACCGCCCGGCCTGCTCTCCTGGCCTTTAAGATTCTAAAATTACCGGGGCGACTCTTTCCACATCATCTATTACCGGCATGTGATCCTGACGGCCTTCAAGACCTTCCAGCACCGCATCTGCCAAGCGTCCTGAAATCAACTTGACAGCCCGGATTGCATCGTCATTGCCTGGGATCAAGTAATCAATCTCGTCCGGATCGCAATTGGTATCAACAATAGCAACGATAGGAATCCCCAGTTTGCGAGCTTCAGCAACAGCAATCCTCTCTTTGCGAGGATCCACGATGAATAACGCATCAGGAAGACTGCGCATATTGCGGACGCCGGAAAGGAACTTATTTAGCTTCTCATGCTCGTGGCGAAGCTTAATCACTTCCTTTTTCGGCAGGACCTCAAATGTGCCTTCCTCTTCCATTTTCTCCAACTCAATCAGACGGTTAACACGGTTTCTAATAGTCTTAAAATTGGTTAACATTCCACCAAGCCAACGCTGGTTCACATAGTACATGCCACAACGTTCTGCCTCAGACTGAACTGAGTCTTGCGCCTGCTTCTTTGTGCCAACAAACATTATCTTCCCGCCATCGGCTGCAAGCTGTTTGACATGATTATAAGCATCATCAATCATTCTTACGGTTTTCTGCAGATCGATAATATAGATTCCGTTTCTCTCCGTAAAAATATAGGGCTTCATTTTTGGATTCCAACGGCGCGTCTGATGACCAAAATGGACACCGGCTTCAAGCAATTGCTTCATAGAAACTACTGGCAAATCCTGCACCTCCTCTCTGTTTTTCCTCCGCTCCCATCATCTTTTTGCGGTACCGGAAATCCGGCACACCCACAGCAATCAGGGAAGCGTGTGTTTTTAACGCTAAAACGTAGTATAACACAGCTTGTCAGAATTGGCAACGCAGAATAAATATTGTGGAATTTAGCAAACTCCATTTACTTAATTTCCACATTGACACGAACAGGAATTCTATTGAAAACCATTACACGGAAAGTTTGTCCTGCCAGTTCGTCCTGCAAAGCTTCCTGCACCAAAAGATAAGCTTCTGCTCCAAATTTTTCTGCCAACTGGTCTGTGTTAATCCCATCCATGATTTCCCCGGCGGCATTTTCCACATTCTTACGCATTTTACTATTTAGTTGTTCAATTAATTCTGCCGGCATCCGGAAGACAAAACCAGCGATTTCCATTCTGTCGGATACAATCCGAGTTCTCATTTCCTTTTCCACAATCGCAGGAATTTCCGCTTTTGCCCCTTCGATCACTTTCGGTATCTCTACCTTGGCTTGAGCTACAATCCTGTCACGAACTATGACAGCTAACTCTTTGCTGTCCAGACTAACGGTAGCCCCTTGAACAGCCGCCACTCCCGCAAAAGTTCCTACAAGAACCAAAATGAATAAGCTCCCCACCAGCAAACCGGCAACAAAAGACCTTTTATCCAGCGAATATTTCCTTTTCGTCTACCCCACGTCTCCCTTTGCGGGCAGAACTTGCGCGTAAATACGCTACCCTGTAATGCTATATTATAACTCCTCTGCGCTATAATTATGCTTATGCAAAACGATAGATGCTTCAACGTTACCTGCTTAATCCTACGTACGCACACCTTTGCGCCGCGCCAACTGCTCCAGCAGATAAATGTTCTTTACTTTAATGTAGGTACCTTTCATGCCTAGTGAACGAGATTCGATAACGCCCGCACTCTCAAATTTACGCAGTGCATTAACGATGACAGAGCGGGTAATCCCCAACTGGTCAGCTATTTTACTAGCTACCAACAGCCCCTCATCACCATTTAACTCCTCAAAGATGTGTTCAACCGCTTCCATTTCCGAATAAGAAAGAGTACCGATAGCCAGCTGGACAATCGCTTTGTTACGGGCTTCCTCCTCAATTTTCTCTGCCTTGGAGCGCAGAATCTCCATTCCTACCACCGTTGCGCCATATTCGGCCAGAATTAAATCTTCCGGCTCAAATTCTTCGGTAAAGCGAGCCAGAAGCAGTGTGCCCAGACGTTTGGCGCCACCCACAATCGGGACTATGGTCGTAATTTTATTAGTAAACAGGCAGTCTGTTTCCTCCAAGAAAACACAATCATTACACTTTTGCCGTAGATTTACACGGGGATCATCCACGTTTAACAGCAGCTCGTTGTAATCATCGGGAAATGCTCCGTCTCGAAGCACTTCTTTGACCATCAGTTCACATTCAAACTCGTCCACCAATGAAAATCCAAGAATTTTTCCGCTGCGTTCCGCAATATAGATGTTTGCATGGATTACATTTTTTAATACATCAGCCACTTCTTTGAAATCTACAGGCTGTCCGGCAGTCTTTTGCAAAATTTTATTAATCCGTCGCGATTTTTCTAATAAAGAAGTCATAGCCATGAATTATCATCCTCTCCTTTGGAAGTTAGACGCTGTCAATCAAGCGGTTCGCCTTTTATAAAATATACCTGCTTAAGTCTTTATTCCGGACAATATTATTAAGTTTATCTTGGACATACTCAGCCGTGATTTTTACAAGTTGCGAAGGCAGTTCGGGAGCATTAAATGACAATTCCTCCAATAGTTTCTCTAGGATTGTATGTAAGCGCCTAGCACCGATGTTCTCCATCTCATTGTTTAGGGTGCAGGCCAGCTTGGCAATTTCCCCAATGGCATCATCCCTGAATTCCACCGTCACCCCTTCTGTCTCCAAAAGTGCTGTATACTGCTTGATCAACGCATTGGCTGGTTCCGTCAGAATCTGCTTAAAGTCTGTTTCCGTAAGGCTGTTTAATTCTACCCGGATAGGGAATCGTCCCTGTAGCTCGGGAATCAAGTCGGCAGGTTTCGCCACATGAAAGGCTCCGGCAGCAATAAAGAGAATAAAGTCGGTCTTAACAGCTCCGTATTTAGTCGTCACCGTTGACCCTTCCACAATGGGCAGGATATCACGCTGAACCCCTTCCCGAGAGACATCAGGCCCACCCCGGTAATCCTTACCGGCAATCTTGTCGATTTCATCCAGAAAGATGATACCTGACTGTTCCGCCCGGGACACCGCTTCTGTAATAACCTCATCCATATCGATCAGCTTCTGCGCTTCTTCCTGTTGGAGGATTTTTCTGGCCTGCCGCACCGGCAGCCTGCGCATTCTTTTACGTTTCGGGAAAAACTGGCCCATCAGATCCTGGAAATTAATTCCCATGTCTTCCATCCCGGAGCCAGAAAACACTTCAACGACCGGAGCTCTTTCATCCACTTCCATTTCGACAGTTTCATCCTCCAACAAGCCGCCGGCCAGTTGTTCTTTAAGCCGTTCCCTGTTAATGCGGTAATCCTTAATCTTTTCGTTAAATTCCGGCTCGTCTTCTTCTGCCGCTTCGCTTGCGGACGATGAAAAGAGAAGACTAAGGGGATTACTTCCGCTTCTCTGTTTCTCCGGCTTGGGAGCCAAGAGTTCAAGCAGCCTTTCCGCCGCCGGTGCCTGCGCCTTTTCTCCCACAATTTCCATTTTTTCTGTCTGCACAATGCGGATGGACGTCTCAACCAAGTCGCGAATCATCGTTTCCACATCACGACCCACATAACCTACTTCGGTAAACTTGGTGGCTTCGACTTTAACAAATGGAGCGCTTACCAGCTTAGCCAGCCTTCTGGCAATTTCAGTTTTCCCAACACCGGTAGGACCGATCATAATAATATTCTTTGGAAAAACTTCGTCTCTGATATCATCGGCAAGAAGTTTGCGCCGGTAACGATTGCGCAGTGCTACCGCCACACATTTTTTCGCATCCCTTTGTCCAACAATATATTTATCTAATTCAGCGACTATCTGCCGCGGCGTCCATTCTTCTCTGCTCATGACTTCCTCCTCGAAGAGCTACAATATTTCCAGAACAATCTTGTCATTGGTATAAACACAGATTTCAGCGGCAACCTGCATGGCACTGCGCGCGATTTCCCCCGCTTCCATGCCGGTAAAACGATGAAGAGCGCGAGCAGCCGCCAGTGCATACGGCCCTCCGGAACCAATGGCAATAACGCCGTCATCTGGCTCAATTAGTTCCCCACTACCGGAGACAACAAGCAAACTAGCTGTATCACCTACCACCAGCAACGCCTCAAGCCGTCTCAGCACTCGATCGGCGCGCCAGTCTTTTGCCAATTCCACCGCTGCGCGGCGCAGATTTCCCTGATATTTTTCCAGTTGTTCCTCGTATTTTTCAAACAGGGTGATGGAGTCAGCAACGGAGCCTGCAAAACCGGCCAAAACTTTACCCTGAAAAATTCTTCTTACTTTTACGGCATGATGCTTCATGATCGTATTGCCGCCGAGTGTAACTTGCCCGTCACCCGCCAGCGCACAACGACCGTCTTTTAAAACTGCCACAATAGTTGTTCCATGAAACATGTTATTCTCCTTACGCCCTAGGATGAGCCGCAGAATATGTTTCTTTAAGCTGATCCCGTGTGATATGAGTATAAATTTGCGTTGTAGATATATTCACATGACCTAAAAACTCTTGAACAGCCCTTAAGTCTGCTCCCGCATTGAGCAGATGAGTGGCAAAACTATGGCGGATGCTATGCGGACTGATTCCTTTAGTCAGGCTTACCTGGCGGATATATTTTTCTGTCAAGCGACGCACCCCCCGGTCAGACAATCTGGTTCCATATTTGTTCAGCCAAAGGGCTTTTTCCCCGTCGCCGTTTTTGTTCCGACGCAAAAGTTCCGGCCGGCCACCAACAAGATAAGCCTGCACAGAGCGGCGAGCAAAACTCCCCAAAGGCACCACTCGCTCGCGAGAACCTTTACCCATCACAATGAACTCACCCTGGCTCAGATCGATGGCATGGAGATCTAACGAAACCAATTCACTCACCCGGATACCAGACGCATAAAGCGCTTCCAAGATAGCCACATCCCGCAGACCTGCAGGCGTCGCAATATCTGGCGCGCTCAAAAGTCTAAAGACTTCTTCAACAAAAAGGAATCGAGGCAACTTTTTACCTAAGCGGGGAGTGGATACCATACTCCATGACGTATCTGTTAAGTGACCCTCCCTGTTTAGGTGGCGCAAAAAGGAACGGATGGCCGAAAGTTTACGGGCAATGGTGCGACGCTCATAGCTTTGCTGCTGCAGTAACGCCAAATAATGTCTGATTGCCAAATAATCCAGCTCTGCAGGGAATGGGAGGCCTTCAGCCTCCAGAAACCTGAAAAACTGTGCTAGGTCTTCGGCATAATTCCTGACGGTATGTGGCGAAGCATTTTTCTCAACCTGCAGATAAGCAATAAAGCTGCCCAGAAAATCAACCATCACAAATGCTTTCTCCTTTTCAAAAATAGTAACACAAGAATGTTTACTTTTGCAAGTTAATTTTGCCAAAGTTTACGCCATTCCGCAATTTTCTCAAGCGCCCGCCGTGCCATTATCATTTTTCTTTCTCTCTTTGCCACAACAGCAGTCAACGGCGGGAAAATGCCGAAAGTAACATTCATCGGTTGAAAGTTTGTCGGGTTCGCCGTGGTAATATAACGGGCCAATGCGCCGTGCGCCGTTTCATGTGGCCATGTTAGCTGCTCCGCTCCCGCGAGCAGACGGGCTGCGTTTATGCCGGCCACCAAGCCCATGGCCGCAGATTCTACATATCCTTCCACACCGGTAATCTGACCGGCAAAATACAGCTTATTATTTTGCTTATATTGCAAAGTTGGCAATAACACCCTAGGTGAATTAATATAAGTATTGCGATGCACTACCCCATAACGGGCAAACTCAGCTTGCTCAAGCCCGGGAATCAGTCGAAAGACACGGCGCTGCTCAGGCCAACGAAGCCGCGTCTGAAAGCCTACCATATTGTAGAGAGTAGCTGCTACATCATCTTGTCGCAATTGAACTACCGCATAGGGCTGACGGCCTGTCCGAGGGTCGGTAAGACCGACAGGCTTCATTGGTCCAAACAACAATGTCTCGTAACCGCGGGAAGCCATCACTTCCACCGGCATACAACCCTCAAAATACTTAGGCTGCTCTTCACTGCCATGTCCCAGGTGAACTTTGGCAGAAATAAGTGCTGTGTAAAACTCCCTGTATTCCTCTTGACTCAGCGGACAGTTAAGATAATCTGCCGTCCCCTTCCCGTAGCGGGAAGCCCGAAACGTCCTGGATTCGTCAATAGACTCTGTCAAGACAATCGGCGCGGCAGCATCATAAAAACAGAGTGATTCTTCCCCTGTGAGCCGACCGATTTTTTCAGCAAGCGCCTCTGAGGTAAGTGGTCCGGTAGCCAAAATCACAGGCCCATTTATCGTGTCGGGAATATCTCTTACCTCACTTTCCACGCAAGTCACATTCGGCAAACTCTTAATTACTGCTGTTACGCTGCGGGCAAAACCTTCCCGATCCACGGCTAATGCGCCGCCAGCCGGCAACGCATGTTTGTCGGCCTGAGCAATAATTAGTGAATCAAATTGCCGCATCTCTTCTTTAAGTAAGCCCACTGCATTTTCCAGCGACGCTGCGCGCAGTGAGTTGCTGCAGACCAGTTCTGCTAAGAAGGGGCTATGATGTGCCGGCGTCATTTGTGACGGACGCATCTCATACAGCTTCACGCTGACTCCTGACTTGGCAGCCTGCCAAACTGCTTCAGCGCCTGCCAGCCCTCCCCCAACTACAGTAATTTCAGCCACTTTTCCCACTCCTAGCAGTCTCTTTTTTCGTTTTTCTGGCACCTGTCTTCTTCTCTTCTTTTTGAGGAGAGGCTTCTTTTAAGATCTTGCCGCACTCCTTGTTGGCACAAAGCAATGTCTTGCCTTTCAGCACGGTCAGATAGTTGCACACTGGGCATTTCGCTTTTTGTGGAATATCCCAAGTGGTAAAATCACATTCCGGATAGCTGCTGCAACCGTAAAATTTACGCCGCCGTTTTGTTTTTCGCTCCACCAACGGCTTGCCGCAGGCAGGGCAGGCAATATCAAGTTCTTTAATAATGGGTTTGGCATAGCGGCATTCTGGAAAGCCGGGACAGGCGAGAAATTTACCGTAACGGCCCATTTTATAGACGAGAAAGCGACCGCAATTTGGGCATTCTTGATCACTTTCCTCCGGTGCTATCACCACTTTTTCCATATGTTCTTCAGCCAATTGTAGACTCTTGACGAAATCATTATAAAAGGTGCGGACGACTTCGACCCACTCCAGACCACCTTCTGCTATTTGATCTAGTTTTTCTTCCATCTGAGCAGTAAAATCAGCATCAAGAATATCGGGGAAAAATTCCAGCAATTGGTCTAGCACCACATGGCCGAGCTCAGTAGCATAAAACAGCTTATTTTCACGGATCACATAACCCCTGGTTTGCAGCGTGTCGATAATGGGCGCATAAGTACTGGGCCGTCCGATTCCTTTCTCCTCCAGCGTCTTAACAAGCATTGCCTCGCTAAAACGGGGCGGCGGCTGAGTAAAATGCTGCTTGGGGTCTAACTGTAACAAGGAAAGCGTCTCACCAGCCGCCAACTCCGGGAGAAGACCGGCTTCTTCCTTTTCCTCCTCATCCCTTCCCTCCGTGTACAGCTTCATAAATCCTTCAAACTTAATTTGCGAACCTGTTGCCCGGAACTCATACTCGTCTGCACTAATTTTTGCAGTTACAGTATCGTAGACGGCGGCACTCATCTGACTGGCCACCAATCGTTCCCAGATCAGTTTATATAACCTGTGTTGGTCTCTGGACAACAAAGACTTGACACGCTCCGGCAAACGTAACACTGCCGTGGGTCTGATTGCCTCGTGGGCTTCCTGCGCCCCTTTTTTTGCCGCATATAGCGGCGGTTTATCAGGTACAAACGAATTGCCGTATGCTGTCGCTAGATATGTACGTACCTCAGCCTGCGCCGTTTGCGCAATACGGGTGGAGTCTGTGCGGATGTAAGTAATTAGACCGACAACGCCTTCTTGGCCCAAATCCAGCCCTTCGTAAAGCTGCTGCGCCACCACCATCGTTTTGCGAGCTGTAAAGCCAAGTTTACGGGAAGCCTCCTGTTGAAGACTGCTGGTGGTAAATGGTGGCGCAGGTCGGCGCCGCCGCTCTTGCTTTTTTACATCTGTCACAATAAAGGGCTTGTTTTTAAGTGCCCCCAGCAGATCATCTACTTCCCGACGGTCTGCAGGCACATGCTTCTTCCCTTTTTTCCCATAGTACTTTGCCAGAAAAACAGCACCTTTAGAACTCAGCTTGGCTTCCAAAGTCCAATACTCCTGTGGCACAAACTTGTCAATTTCATTTTCCCGCTCCACAATCAGACGGAGAGCCACAGACTGAACACGCCCGGCGGAAAGACCTTTTTTCACCTTTTTCCATAAGAGGGGCGAAATTTTATATCCAACCAGTCTATCCAGCACTCTCCGTGCCTGCTGGGCATTAACTCTGTGCAGATCAATCTGACGGGGATTTTTAAATGCTTCCTCCACAGCCTTTTCTGTAATTTCATTAAATTCAACCCGACAAGGCGTATTTTCAGAGATACCCAATGCGCGTGCAAGGTGCCAGGAAATAGCTTCACCTTCACGATCCGGGTCAGCGGCGAGAAAGATTTTTTTTACTTCTTTTGCAGTATTCTTTAACTCTTTTAGCACCTCGCCTTTGCCGCGGATCGTAATATACTTGGGTTCAAAATCATGTTGCACATCAATGCCTAGCTGACTTTTGGGCAAATCAATCACATGTCCGAAGGAAGCTACAACTTTATATCTTCGCCCTAAATACTTTTTAATTGTTTTAGCTTTTGTCGGCGATTCTACCACCACAAGATAATCTGACATATGGCACCCCCAGCTGCAGCACAGCGATTCTAAATTATACTACATTTTACTGATTCACTTTTGACTTTACACGCAAGTAATAGTTTCCCGGCATTTTCTTTACCGCACCCGCCAATTCCAGTTCAAGCAAGTTAACTGCCAATTCCTCGGCAGATAAACGGCAACAGGCAACCAATTCATCAAAATGAACGGGTTCATACTCCATGAAGCGCAAGACTTTTTGCTGTGCCGGCGTAAAGTTATGCAGTTCATCTTTTATGCTGTCAAGAGAAGATACCCCCAAAGCAGCCAAAATATCTGCGACACTTTCCACCAGAGCAGCCCCTTCTTTAATCAACTGGTGACAGCCACGGCTGGCGGGGCTGTTAATACTGCCCGGCACAGCAAGCACTTCCCGTCCCTGCTCCAAGGCACTGTCGGCTGTGATCAAAGCGCCGCTTCGCTCAGCCGCTTCAACAATAATTACCGCCAGAGAGAGCCCGCTGATAATCCGGTTACGCATCGGGAAATGAGGCGGTTTTGGCATAGTGCCCAAAGGAAATTCACTAAGGATCACCCCCTGGCGCTCTATTTGATCACGCAACTTTTTATTCTCAGGCGGGTAACAGATGTCCAGGCCACAACCCAACACTGCCGCAGTCCGCCCGCCTGCTCTCAGCACACCAAGATGGGCAGCCGTATCAATCCCTCGAGCCATTCCGCTAACTACTGTTACGCCAAGAGAAGCCAAATCACCGCTTAGTCTGTCAGCAACTGCTTTCCCGTATGCAGTCGCTTTTCTTGAGCCGACCAGAGAAACACAAAGGTGGTCAAGCGCACTAAAATCCCCACGATAATATAATACCGCAGGCGGGTCAGAAATTTCCTTAAGGATTTTTGGATAACGTTCCTCATTCACAAGCACAGCAGCAAAACCTTCCGAAATCAAACGCCGGAGTTCTCTGTGTGGATCAATAGCTTTACATTCGGCCACCATTACGGCAGCGGCTTTCGCTGGCAAACCTGCGGAAACCAGCGCATCCACATCCGCGGCAAACACTTTTTCTGCTGAACCAATTACTTCCACTAGGCGCGGGATTCGCCTTGCCCCTAGGACTGAAACTCTGCTAAGTGCCAACCAATATGGCAATTCCCGCATTATATCTCACCTCCGCCGCAGCACAGCTATTTTCTGCTCTGCTCATCTTCTATAGTCGATTTCAACTTAGTATACCATAGGCAATGTAAATCTTCAAAATATCATGGAATCTTTTGCCATCAATAGAGTTTGTTATACAAAAAAAAGCTCGCATGAGCTTCCAAGCTGTTCTCCACACAAATTTTTGATGAAGTTTTAACGACAGCACAAGCTGGAAAGAATCTTTTTGCAGACTAGAAATTTCTTAAATCTTCTTGTCCCAGCGGTTTTTCCCACACAGAGTGTCCGTCATCCCACATTTCCCCTTCCACTAAAACCATTACCTGCTCCACCTCTGGGAACTGGGTGGCGGTAAAGACTATAGACTGCACGAAGATAGAACCCCACAAGGTGCCGCCAGGGGAATCAGTAAGAACCTCTTGGGAAAAATTAATCGTTAAGGTAGACCCCTCCCTAGTCACTGCCATCATCTCTGCGGTAGCAGGAACTGTAGCATAATAATTGCCATCTTCTACCCGTGGTCCAGCAAGCAACGCTTCTAGTGTTCGTCTTACAACATCTTCGCCTTCTCCTACGGTAATGCTGCGAGTTATCGGCAAAACGTAACCAAACTCACCTAATTCCCCCGACTCAACCAGCGCAGGGTCTACAAAAAAAAGGAATACTTCAACCTCATTTGTCGGTGGCAAATTTTCATCGGGTCCTTCTTCCACAGGGTTAGGCACAGTATCGCGGCGGATGCAACCTGTTGCCGACAAGGAGACTAAAGCTAATAAAGCTGCCAAGCAGAGGCAAACGAGCGCCGCCTTTCTATTTTTAAACATACTTCTCACCCCTTGTAATTCAGTATAGCCGTTTCCGCAAAAAAACTCAAGTTACAAAACTTGTGTCCAAACATTACTCGCTTGCTCTGTGACAAGCCACAAAATGTCTTTCACTTTTTTGTGCAAGTGCCGGCGTCTGCTGGCGGCAACGGAGAGAAGCTTTAGAGCAGCGCGGATGAAAACGGCAGCCGGAAGCTGTCGACGGCAGATTTTCCGGCTCAAAAAGCTGAATAACAGGTATTTTCTTCTGTGGATCGGGATGAGGATACGCATCAAGAAGCAGACGGGTATACGGATGCGCCGGAGAGTTAAAAACTGTTTCAACCCTGCCGGTTTCCACGATTTTGCCCAGATACATCACGGCAACACGTTCACAAACTTGCAGCACAACGGCTAGATTATGAGAAATAAGTAGATAGGAAAGGCCGTAAGCTTCTTTCAGGCGTGCCAGCAATAAGAGCAGCCGCGCACTAGCAGTAACGTCTAAAGCAGAAACGGGTTCATCTAATACTATCACACTGGGCAGTACGACAAGGGTGCGGGCTAGGGCAACACGCTGCCTTTGCCCGCCGCTAAGCTGGTGCGGATAACGCTTCAGCATCATTCTGTCAAGACCAACATCAGCTAATATTTTTAAAACTTGTTGCATTCTTTCTGCTCGATCTCCTGTTTTCTGAATCACCAGCCCCTCCTCTACTAAATTTGCCACAGTTAGCCTAGGGTTTAACGCGGCGGCACTGTCCTGAAAAACCATTTGTATCTCCCGGCGCATACCTGGAGCTACCCGTTTCCCATTAAAATACAGGGAACCGCGGCAAGGACGTTCCAGACCGGTAATTATTTTTCCTAAAGTAGTCTTGCCCGAACCAGATTCACCTACAAGTCCAAATGTTTCTCTGCTATAGATAGTAAGGCTGACACCATCCACCGCCTTAACGATTCGTTGAGCTCCACTCGGATAGACTGCTACTACTCCCTTTAGAGCCAAGATGGCCTCCATCGTTTCACCGCCTGTTATGACATCGAACTTTCCGCCCATGGCTCAGCCGAATAAGCGGTGGATTGGACAAACATTTGCTCACCCTTTCCGGACAGCGGGATGCAAATCCGCAGCCACTGAGCAGTTGATCATTATCCTCTATGGCAGGAACTTTTAAAGCTAAGGGGAGATCCAGCCGGGGCACAGAAGCCAGCAGGAAACGGGTATAGGGATGAGCAGGTCTAGAGAACAATTCTGCCACGGCCGCTTCTTCCACCAGCTGCCCGGCACAAAGCACCAATACCCGCTCTGCCAACTGGGCAATCACCCCAAGGTCGTGCGAGATAAGCAACAGTGCCGTGTCGGCAGCTGCTGTCAACTCTTTGAGCAGGCAAAGGATTTGTGCCTGTACAGACACATCTAGGGCAGTCGTGGGCTCATCGGCAATCAGCAGCCTGGGCCGGCAGCAAATGGCTGCTGCCAGCATAACTCTTTGTTTCATCCCGCCGCTCAACTGGTGAGGGAACTGCCGCATCCGCACCTTAGCAGGATATAACCCCAGCAAATTAAACAACCTTACCGTTTCCTTTTCTGCTTCCAGTTTCGATTTTCGCAGATGAAATCGTAGCACTTCGCTAACTTGACTGCCCACAGAGAGCAGCGGATTAAGACCGATTGAGGGGTCCTGAAAGACTACTCCCAGTTCAACACCTCGGATTGCCCGCCAGTCGCTATCACTGCTGACACCGATCACAAAGCGCCTTCCCCAAAAGCGAATCTCGCCTGAAGCTTTTGCAACAGGCGGCAAAAGTCCGGCAATTGCTAAGGCAGTCATGCTTTTACCGCTGCCGCTTTCGCCCACTATGCCAACAGTTTCTCCCGGAGCGACGAAAAATGATACCTCCGACAACGCTTGCACGCAACTGGCCGGAAAAGCCACAGACAAATCAGTGATCGTAAGCACGCCTCTCCCTCCCCGACTGACTCTTGGGGTCAAGGCGCTGGCGCAAACCTTCCCCTGTTAAGTGAAAAGCAAAAACTGTCAAGAAAATGGCCGCGCCGGGAAAAGTGGCATACCACCAGGCGTGGCGAATATAGTTTTGAGCTTCACGCAACATATTCCCCCAAGTAGGAATGGGAGGTTGAATACCAAGCCCAAAATAGCCCAGCCCCGCCTCCGTCATGATAGCAGCCGGCACAGCCACAGTCGCGGCTACTACAATCTGGCCCAAAGCATTTGGCAGCAGATGAACCAAAAGAACCCGCCTGTGAGAAGCCCCCAGCATCCTGGCTGCCGCGGCAAATTCCAAGTTTTTAAGGCGCATTATTTCACCCCGCACCAGCCTGGCCACAGCAGGCCAGCCGGTCCCCCCGATCACAAGCACAACCAGCCAAATAGCCGGTTCAAAGATTGCCACAAGAGTTAGAGCCAACAGCATTGTAGGATATACTAGCACAATGTCAGTCAAGCGCATAATCAATTGATCAGCAAACCCTCCAAAATACCCGGCCAAGGCTCCCAAAGCTGTGCCTACCGTGATTGAAAGCAACATCGCTAGAATACCTACCGCCAGCGAGACACGAGCACCGTACACCACACGACTGTAGATATCTCTGCCCAAGCGGTCTGTCCCGAAAAAGTGTTCCTTTCCGGGAGACTGGAGCCAGCGCTCAGCATCTGTTTGATGCGGGTCATAATTAGCAAAAAGCGGCGACAAAACTGCGAAAACAGTTAAAAATATGATAAGGGAAATACCTAGATATAACTCAACCCCCTGTCTCCTCACCATCTTTTCCCTCCTGTTAGCTAGGCTTTGAAACGAAGTCGAGGATCAATTAACAGATAAAGCAGATCAGCCAAGAAATTAGAGAGCGCAACTAAGGCGGCAGTAGACAGATTGACCGCCATAATCACCGGATAGTCCCTAGCGAGCGTTGAGCTGATAATCCAGCGACCGATTCCAGGCCACGAGAAAACATATTCCGCTACTAGTGCACCGGTAAAAAGCAGTGGCAGCGAAAGCGCTGCCACTGTCACAATTGGCAGAGAAGCGTTAGGGAGAACATAGCGAAAGACAATATACAATTCAGTAAATCCCCTTGCCCTGGCTATCTTGATAAAATCCTGGGACAATACAGCTAATACTGCATAACGCACATAACGGAAATAGTAAGAAAAGCTTCCCACCACCAACATGGTAAGCGGTAAAATAAGGTGTATCAAAATATCTAACACAGAACTATCTTCTGCCGTACGCATGCCTGCGGCAGGCAGCCATGGGTAACCATAAGAAAACAACATCATCAAAATAATCCCCAGCCAAAAACTTGGCAAGGACAAACCGGCCAGTGAGCCTAGACCCAGCAGCCTGTCGCCAAATCCTCCCTGACGCAAAGCTGCCCAGGTTCCACAGCTTATTGCCAGCCCAAGAGCAAGCAAAAAAGCGGGGACAGTTAAAAACAGCGTTGCCGGCAACCGTTCCAGAGCCAGTTCCAGCACCGGCCTATTATAGATCAAGGACATCCCAAAATCACCGCGAAACAGCCGGCTTAACCAGCTGAGATACTGGGCCGGCAACGGCCCATCCAGCTCCTGCAGTTCCAGCCATCTCTCCACTGCCGTGGGATCAAGACGCAATTCGGGGTTTGCCTGCAATGGATGACCTGGCGCACTATGCATGATCAAGAAAGTTATTAATGTAACGCCAAACAACACGATCACCGTCTGCCACAACCTGTTTAGCAAAATTCGTATCATGGCCTCCCATCCCGCCCCGCCAGACTCCACAGGTGAACATTGTAGAAAAGCGACTCGGGATGTGCAGCAAAATTATGTAAATCTGCGCTGGCAGCATGAATTGCCTGCCTTGAGTACAACCAAATAATCGGAGCATCTGCCACAATAAGCGCCTGACTCTGCCGGTATAGCTCCGTTCTCTTCCCTCTATCCAGAACAGCCGCTCCTGCTTCCAGCAGCCGATCTACCTGTTCATTGGCATACCCCGTTCTATTCCCTGCTCCTTGCGAGTGCCAATGAAATGACAGATCCGGATCTGCATCGGTGCTGCGTCCAAGTATAGCCAAATCATAATCACCGTTTGTCAGCGCCGCCAGAAATGCTTCCCATTCCAGCGCATGGATCTGCACATCAACGCCGACCTGGGCAGCTTGCTCTTTAAACAGCAGCGCCACATTTTCACGCACAATATTGCCCGAATTAAAGATCAGCTTAAGCTTAAATTGAGGATATCCCGCCTGCAAAAGCAACTCTCGGGCGGCGGGCAAGCTTCCCTTTTCTTGTGAAAACTCAGAGTCGTAAGCAAAGTGTAACGGCAACAGCGGACCGTGCAACACTTCAGCGAAGCCAAGGAGCAAGTTAGCCACTAACTCATCTTTCTCAAGCAGCATGGCTAACGCCTGCCTCACTCGCCTATCTTTTAGCGGTGTATTTTCCTGTTTGTGATTAATAGCGATATAATCATAAACCAAGCGACTATTTTTGTGGATGCGAATCTGGCGGTCTGCTGCCAACATCTCCACATCTTCCACTTTAACGGCTGTTGGCAATAAATCAAGCTTGCCGGCCAGCAGTTCAATCACTTGTGCCTCAATGTTGGGAATAATGCGGTAATAAATTTCTGCAATTTCCGGCTTCCCCAAGTAGTAGTCTGGATTGGCCCGAACAAGCAAATATTCATCAGGCCGCCAAGAGGTGAACAAATATGGCCCTGCTCCCACGCCCACATTCTTAAGAGAGGGATGCTCTTCCATGTCTGCCACTTTCACATTCTGCAGCTTATGCGCCGGCAGTGGCGGGAAAGTAAGATAAGATAAAAATGGCGCATGAACCTGTTTTAGCCGGATTGCGATAGTCTGCTCATCTATCACCCGAATCCCCGGAATCGCTCCCTGCGCATACGGTGAATGTCTTGTTTTTCTATATTCTTCCGCACCTTCCACAAAACGCAACAGTGGATACAGCCAGCCTGTATAGTCGGCATGACAGATGAGCAGCAACGTAAAAGCTACATCATCTGCCGTCAAGGGCGTACCGTCTGACCAGAGCAAACCTTCCCTCAATCTTAAATGATATGTCAGGTTGTCTGCATGCAACTCCCAAGAGGCAAATAGGCGGGGTTCTACCTCAAGTGTATAAGGGTTTGTCCCCAACAACTGCGGATGCAAAAGAGCGGCTGCCTCAAGCGATACGGCGTCCCGCGCAAACAACGGATTTAATGTGATGGGGCTGGCTGGGGCTGCCACATGCAAAATTTGTGAGTTTGTTACCTCGCTGCTTTTTTGACAGCCGTTAATAAACAAAAAGACGAAACTAATCGCAATTAAAACGAGAACCCTGCTCCAAAGCAATATTTCACCCCCTGTTCACTAAGCATACGCGAGCGCCGGCTGAAAAATACCGATTTACATGAAACTAAATAGGTGGATCACACCCAAGAAGATTAAGACCAGCCCTGCAAACACTGCCGCCCATTCTCCGGAGATATTCTGAGCATACCGCCTCCCTAATTGCAATCCGGCAGTGATCAAAATCATCTTGATCACGCCTACCCCCAAAGCTGTAGTGAGGGGCGCAAATCCCAACATTGCTGCCCCAAAGCCTGCGCCGAAAGCGTCCATCGCCAGCGCAATCCCTAAAACCATTGCTTCTTTGCCTGTGATCACACCTGATTTGTCAAAATCTGCACGATGGGGCTCTCGCAGCATGCCGGAAAGATATGAAAAACCTTTTTCATTTATCTGTTCCTCCCTACTGTTAGGCAAAGCCATCATGTCCGCCTTCTGCAGCGACTGCCAAACAAGGAAAACCCCCACACCAATCAGCAGCACGCTTCCAAGAACGCTCCCTACCTCTAGACTAAATAACTGGACTATCGTCATTCCTGCCACCATGGAAATAAAGACGGAGAACGCCGATGAGGCGCAAATAACGAGTAATGATGCGGGAGGTATATGTAAGCGCCGCAAGCCATAGGCAAAACCAACTCCAAATCCATCTAAAGAAACGGCTATTCCCAACATCAAAACAGCAATATAGGACACCTTGCCACCACCTTTGCACAAGTACTACATCATATGGCAGTAGTCAAAGATGGTGCAGGGCCCTTGGCAAATTCACCAAGAGCCCTGAGCAGGAAAATATTTGTTTAGTCTACCCAGCTTTTCCCCTCTCCCTGCGGGTGAGGGCCAGCTGAGGCGCATTTTCATCCTTCTGATGGTGCCATGATTGTCTACCTAGACTTAAGTCGTCTCTCCCTCTGGCAAAGAGCACAAACAATCAGCGCTGGCAGAGGGGGCAAAAGTGCGTACCCCGGCCTGCTACCACCTTTCGCTCAATTGTCTGACCGCAACGGCGGCAGGGTTGGTTGCGACGCCCATAGACTTGAAGCTCTTCTTGAAAAGAACCGGCAGAGCCGGCGGCATCCCGATAATCACTCACGGTGGTACCCCGCTTAACAATAGCTTCTTCCAGCACACTCCTGATGGCTGCAAACAATGCCAGACGCTCTGTCCGCGTCAAAGACCGAGAGGAACGCCCTGGCAAGACGCAAGCCCGATGTAAAATTTCATCAACGTAAATATTGCCAAGGCCAGCCAAAAATTGCTGGTTTAATAAAAGCGCCTTAATGTTAACTGTTCTCTTTTCTAGCTCTCTATCCAAATAAGGAAAGTGGAAGTCTGCTGAAAGAGGCTCCGGCCCCAGGGAAGATATGCCTTTAAGCTCAACCAAGCACTCCTTGGGTAACCACCAGATTGTACCAAATTTTCGGATGTCTGAAAATGCCAGACATGATCCGTCGGCAAAAGAAAAAATTAAATGCAGATGCTTTTGGCCAGAAGCAGCAACGCGGCTGAAAACCAGCTTCCCCGTCATCCGCAAGTGGATTACCAGAATGGTGCCATCATGCAAATTCAACAACAGATATTTGCCCCGTCGCTCTATACCGGCCACACGCCGTCCGGGCAATTTCTGCTGTAGTTCCTCTACGCTTGGGCTCTTCAGCGAACCATGATAGAAGACTTCTACACCGGCAAACTCACGACCCAATAAAAGCTGCTCCAGTCCGCGCCGAATAGTTTCCACCTCCGGCAATTCAGGCATACCTCGCTCACCTCGTTTAGGTAATTTTTTGCATTTGTGCCCAGTTCGATCCGCCTTTCAAGTCTACCGTCAGAGGTACACTTAGCAAAATGGCCGACTCCATTTCGAAACGCACAAACTTCGCGACCTCTGCAACAACGGTTTCTTCCACCTCGAACACAAGTTCGTCATGTACTTGCAAAATCATCTGCGCCTGCCCGCCGAAAGCAGGCAGACCTTTAGCAACTCGCAACATGGCCAATTTAATAATATCGGCGGCTGAGCCCTGAATAGGTGTGTTCATTGCTGTGCGCTCGGCAAAACCACGCAAATTAAAGTTTTTGGAATTTATCTCAGGCAAATATCGCCTGCGGTTCAAGATGGTCGTAACATAACCGTTTTCACGAGCTTCCTGCACAATGTTCTGGATAAAGCGGCGCACTCCAGGTAAGCGCTCCAGGTAGCGAGAAATATACGTTTTTGCATCCTGCCGGGAAATGCCCAGTTGCCGGGAAAGACCATAATCGCTTATTCCATAGATAATCCCGAAATTCACCGCTTTAGCCCGATCCCGCATCTCCCGTGTCACGGCTGACGGCGACACAGCAAAAACTTCCGCTGCCGTACGCTGATGGATGTCCTCAGCGTTACAAAATGATTCTCTTAACACTTTGTCTCCGGAAATATGAGCCAAAATGCGTAATTCTATCTGTGAGTAATCTGCAGACAATAAAATTTTTCCTTTTGCTCCGGGGACGAAAGCGCTGCGCACCCGACGTCCTTCTTCCATGCGGATAGGAATATTTTGCAAATTTGGCTCTGTGCTACTTAAACGTCCGGTCGCAGTCACCGTCTGGTTAAAGGTAGTGTGAATCCGACCGGTTTTAGCATTTACCAGCTTGGACAGTCCTTCCAGATAAGTAGTGAGCAACTTTGTCAGCGTCCGGTATTGCAGAAGCTTATTAACAATCTCGTGGTATGGTGCCAATTCTTCCAGCACTTCAGCATCGGTCGAGTACCCGGTTTTAGTTTTTTTCAGAGCCGGCAGCCGTAATTTTTCAAAGAGAATTTGCCCTAGTTGTTTCGGCGAATTGAGGTTAAATTCTTGGCCGGCCATGACATAAATCTCGCTCTCCAACACCAGAATTCGCTCTTTCAGTTCAACTCGCAGAGCCTCAAGCGTAGGCAAATCAACTGCTATTCCTGTTCTTTCCATGCCGGCCAGAATAGCTGACAAAGGTAGCTCCAGTTCGTAGTACAACTTATCCAATGCGAAATCGGACAACTTTTCACGCAGAACCGGGCTTAGATCATAAAGAGCTCTGGCGGCTGCGCAGGAAAAGCTCTGCTCTTGAAGCGCATCCGCTTTTTTGGCAGGAAAAGCCGGCAACTGCCTCTGCAGATATAGTTCGGCTAGCCTTTGAGGTTCATAGCCATTTTCCAAGGGATTCAGCAAATAGGCTGCGAGTGACACATCAAAAAAGGAATTCTCCGGTTCGGTTCCAAACAACCGCCAGCAGAGGTTCTGCCATGCTTTACCGTCATAGACTATCATCTGCCTATTCTTCCCGCTGAAGGCAGCAAGTATTTTCTTTGCCTCGGCAGTCTCAGTCAGCGGCAAATAATATGTTGCGTTCCTTACAGCCACAGCAACTCCGCGCGGGTCATCCTGCCATGAAAAGCTATGTGGTAAAGCCAAAATGGCTACATAATCCGCCTTCTCCAATGCGGCAGTAAGTTCTGCTCTGCCATCAGCGCACTCCACCGTCCGATACGGCTCCCGAACTGCTGCCTCGCATTCTCCAATCTTTATCTCTTGCGGCAGTCTCTCAGCCAAGCTTCTAAATTCCAGCTCTTCATAAATTTTGCGCAACCGGACGAGGTCCGGCTCTTTGCGAACAAACAGGCTCGGATCAAAATTCAACGGCACATCTGTCACAATGGTCGCTAGTTCTCTGCTTAAAAAAGCCTGCTCTCTAAATTGTTCCAAAACAGTGCGTAGCTTCCCGTTAATTTCGTCTAAGTGATCATAAATGCCGGCCATAGTACCAAACTGCTTTAATAGTTTTAATGCCGTTTTTTCACCAACCCCGGGCACACCGGGGATATTGTCTGACGTGTCGCCTTTGAGTCCTTTATAATCAATAAACTGTTCAGCCGTCAGTCCGTATTTTTCTTCAAGCTCTTTTTCAGTGTAACGCTCAACCTGAGTAATGCCGCGGCGAGTATAAATTACTTCAGCCGGCGTGCCTACCAATTGGAATACATCGGCATCACCGGAAACAATCAGCGGACTGATGCCTTTTTTAACTGCCTCTTTAGCCAGCGTGCCGATTAAGTCGTCGGCTTCAAAGCCCCCTTTTTCCACGATAGGTATAGCAAGAGCCGCCAGCAAGGAGTGGACATGGGCAAATTGTTCGCTTAGCTCGCCGGGCGTCTTTTCCCTGGTTGCCTTGTACGCCGCAAATTTTTCATGGCGAAAAGTCACTTTTCCTTGATCAAAAGCTACCGCTACATAGTCGGGTTTCTCTTCCTCCAGCAGGCGCAAAAGCATGGTGGCGAAACCATAAACGGCATTTGTATACAAGCCCTGCCTTGTCTGCAATAGCGGCAGGGCAAAAAAGGCGCGATATACCAGGCTGTTCCCGTCGATAATCAGAAATTTCTCATTCAAAGTCTCAGCCAGCCTCCTTTCTCTTCTGAATTACTCGCAAAGAAAAGAAGAGAAAAAGCGGTATCAGGATAAGATTCAGAGCTAGACGACGAGGGAATGGCTCACTGCCGGCTGCGGAGTTTAACTCACTCTTCTCGCTAAATTGCACATTGTCCGGCGCTTCTTGGGTATAGATTATGGCATCAGCAGGCGGCGTCTCCGCCCCAGATTCTTCCTGGTAAGTTGCTCTCATCGGTACAGTATCACTAAGGGGCGCTGGCGGAAGGAGAGAAAGATTGCCTACCACAAGCATGATTAACACGGCTGCAGCGGCAACAGCCTGCGAAAAGCCTGGGAGATAGCGTCTCCCTTTGCTGCTTTGCTCCTTCTTCAATTCAGCAAGCACAGACTTCCGCAGCTCTTTAGGCGGGGCTACATCGCCAGCCTGCTTTAGCCAAGAAAACATGCTTTGTAATTCTTCCGCTTCCTGGCTGCATCTATTGCAGACAGACAGGTGTTCCTGAAATTCACTCAACTCCTTGCCTGACAGCAAACCGTCTAGATATGCACTCATGTTCTCCGTAAACTTTTCGCAGCTCATGACCTACCCCTCCCCTCTTTCCCCTTTAGATGTACTGTCGGTGGAAAAAGTTCCTCTTTTTTGAGATAAAGATCGCGCAACCTTGCTCGAGCCCTGTTTAGCCGAGACTTTACCGTCCCGCTGTTTAAATTGAGAATCCGGGCAATTTCTTCGTAACTATACCCCTCCATGTCACGTAACACCAAGACGAGCCGCTGCGCTGCGGGAAGCATGCTCAGCAGTGCTTTAATTTCAGCTTCCGTTTCATGCGATAAAGCAGTAGCTAACGGGTCCGGCGCTTCTGCAGGGAGAGTAAGCGCCAAATGACCGTCTTCAGTATTAAGAGGCTTGTCAAGGGAGAACAGTTGAGGACGCCTGGCTTGCTTCCTTTGCTCATCTAAGCAGGTGTTTGTCACAATTCTGTAGAGCCAAGTTGAGAACTGTGCCTGGCCATTAAACGAGGGCAAAGCCCGGAAGGCTTTAAGAAAAGCCTCCTGGGCCAAATCTGCCGCATCATCCGGGTTTCCCGCCATCCGGAAACAGAGAGCGTATACTTTTTTTTCATAGCGCTGCATCAGTTTATCGTAAGCCGAAAGGTCGCCCCGCTTACACAAGCTAATCAGTATTTTTTCATCTGTTTCCAAAAATTCACCCACTTCCGGACGATCATCAGCTGACTGTTTAACCGATTTTTCTTAAAAGGTCTGCCATTTCAATAGCACTGATAGCGGCATCCCAGCCCTTATTGCCGGCTTTTGTGCCGGCGCGCTCAATGGCCTGTTCCAGCGTATCGCTGGTGATAATTCCAAAAATAGTTGGCACGCCCGTGTCCAGTGATACTTTCGCGATACCTTTAGCTACTTCGCTGGATACATACTCAAAATGAGGGGTAGCCCCACGAATTACAGCACCCAGACAAATTACCGCATCATATCGCTTACTAGCAGCCATTTTCTGTGCAACCAGCGGCACTTCAAACGCGCCCGGCACCCAGGCAACCTCAATACTTTCTTCTGCTGCATCATGACGTTTAAGCGCATCTAGGCAGCCGTTCAAAAGTTTGCCTGAAATAAATTCGTTAAACCGACCCACCACAATGCCAAATCTATAATCCCGCGCTACTAATTGACCTTCATACAGTTTCGCCAACAAATTCGCCTCCTACCGATTAGCTTTCCTGCCGTTACAGGCAGCGTTTTGTTAAGATATGACCAAGTTTTAGCTTTTTTGTATCCAAGTAATCTTGATTATAGCGGCAGGGTAATATTTCAATAGGAACACGTTCCAGCAAAGTCAGGCCGTAGCCCTCCAAGCCCCTTATTTTCCTTGGGTTGTTAGTCAGCAAGCGAATTTGACGCACACCCAGATCTACCAGGATTTGCGCGCCCACGCCGTAATCACGCAAATCTGGTGCAAAGCCCAATTCCTCATTGGCTTCCACTGTATCTTTGCCGGCATCCTGCAAGGCGTACGCCCGGATTTTATTAACTAAACCGATACCGCGGCCTTCTTGGCGCATATATATTACCACGCCGCATCCTTCCTCTTCAATTAGCCTAAGGGCATTGGCCAATTGAGAACCGCAGTCACAACGCTGCGAACCAAATACATCGCCCGTCATACATTCGGAATGAACGCGTACCAGCACTGGGACTTCCGGGTTAATCTCGCCTTTCACTATAGCAAGATGTTCAAACTTGTCCACATTGTTTTCATAGGCAATAATCCTGAAATCGCCATACTGGGTAGGTAGGTGCGCCTCACCAGCCCGGCGAACTAACTTTTCTTTTCGCATTCTGTACTTAATCAACTCAGCAATCGTAATAATCTTTAGGTCGTGCTCGAGAATAAACTGCATGAGCTGTGGCACACGTGCCATGCTTCCATCCTCAGCCATAATCTCACAGATGACTCCTGCGGGATACAACCCTGCCATAACTGCCAGGTCGACTGCTGCTTCCGTATGGCCGGCGCGTCGTAAAACACCCCCCTCCATCGCTTTCAGTGGAAAAATATGACCGGGACGACGCAAATCGCCCGGTTTTGTTTCCGGACTAATCAGCGCCTTAATCGTCTCAGCCCGCTCCTGTGCAGAAATTCCGGTAGTGGAATGGGTGGAATCAACCGATACTGTAAACGCGGTGAAATGGGCATCCGTGTTGTTTACCACCATGGGCGGAAGTTCCAACTGATTTGCCCGCTCTGCTTCCAGCGGAGCACAAATCAGCCCGCGGCCATATTTTGCCATGAAGTTAATGGCTTCCGGCGTCACTTTCTCTGCCGCCATCAACAAGTCTCCCTCGTTTTCCCGATCTTCATCGTCCACTGCCACAATCATCTTACCCAGTCGCAGGTCCTCAAGCGCTTCTTCAATTGTATTAAATTTCACGAGAGCTCACTCCTTGCTTATTGAAGAAACCCATTTTGCTTTAAGAAATCCACGGAAATATCTTCTTTCTGTTTTACATCCCGCTGAGCAAAGAGCAAGCGCTCCACATATTTGCCGATCAGATCATTTTCCAGGTTAACCTTCTCCCCTTCCTTTTTCCTACCCAGAGTAGTATGGGAAACGGTATGGGGAATCACGGAAACAGAAAACCAGTCTAAACCCGTGTCTGTCACAGTCAGCGAAATTCCGTCTACCGCCACGCTCCCCTTGGGGATGATGTAGCGCAAAATTTCAGTTGGAGTGCTAAAACGATAGAGGACTGCGTTTCCTTCCAACCGACGTTCTGTAATGCGGCCGATTCCGTCCACATGGCCGCTGACCAGGTGACCACCAAGGCGACCGCCAAAGGCCAGCGCCCGTTCCAAATTTACCGCATCACCAGGCTTAAGCTCCATTAAGTTGCTCCTGCGCAATGTCTCCGGCATCACATCCACTGCAAACTCCCTCGCTGAAAAAGAAACTACTGTAAGGCAGACACCATTTACGGCGATACTGTCCCCCAGTTTCACATCAGCCAGGACTGTCTGGGCAGACAACCGCAACTGCGCTTTGTCAACCCGCACAGACAGCAACTTTACCAATCCCAATTCTTCGACTATACCAGTAAACATGGCGCCTCCTATCGCTACTCTGGATAAACAATATATCCGGTAATCAAAAGATCAGTTTCATAACGGTTTATTTCTAGATCCCTGACCTGCCACGCTTCTTCTACCGTCGCTACCCCTTCTCCACCCACTGGAGACGGCGCACCGCTACCTCCAAACAGCAGTGGAGCAACAAAAATATTCACCTTGTCTACCAAGCCGTGTTCAAGTAGGGAGTAATTTAGGTTACTACCCCCTTCAACTAACACCGACGTGATTTCGCAGCGAGCCAATTCGTCCATTACGGCAGGCAACGGCACATAGCCCAACAGATCCGGGGCAAGCTTTACTAAAGTGACCCCGCTTGCCTGCAAAGCGGCAACTCTTTCTTCCGGTGCGCTATCTGTAACAAACAGCAAAGTGTTCTCAGGTTGTTCGGCAACCACCATGGCAGAGAGCGGCGTTCTGGCCTTACTATCAATCACTACACGCAAAGGATTTCTGCCACCCTCCGGCAGACGCGTGGTCAGACGAGGGTTGTCGGCTAGAAGCGTGCCGATACCGACCATGATGGCATCATGCTGGTGCCTAAGTCCATGAGCGTACTCCCGGGAACGTTGACCGGAAATCCAGCGTGAAGCTTTGGTGCGAGTAGCAATTTTGCCATCTAGGGTCATGGCAGCTTTCATCGTCACAAAAGGACGTTTGACAGTAATATACTTAACGAAAACTTCATTTAGTCGCGCAGCCTTCTCCTCCAGAACACCCGTTTTTAGTTTGAGACCGGCCTTCTCCAGTCGTGCGAGCCCTCGTCCATTAACAAGAGGATTCGGGTCCTGCATGCCCACCACCACTTTCCGTACACCGGCCGCAATAATCCGTTCGGTGCACGGAGACGTTTTTCCCGTATGGGAACAAGGTTCCAACGTGACATAAAGGGTAGCTCCGCGAGCGGCGACGCCGGCCTTTTCCAGAGCAATGATTTCCGCATGAGCCCCACCCGCTCGCTGGTGATACCCGGTGCCGATTATTTCACCGTCCTTTACCAACACTGCTCCTACCATGGGATTTGGACTGGTGCCGCCAAGACCTTGCGCCGCCAAATCCAGTGCCAGGCGCATATAGCGCTGGTCTGCTTCCATTTTAGCAAACACCTCTTCTTTTTTAGGCAAATAAAAACCCTGGGAGTTTCCCCAGGGCTTGATGGCATGGAAATAAGCCTTCCTTCTCCCATCCAGACTATACTGTCGGCTCCGGAATAGCATCGGATCAGCCAATGGCTCGCGGGCTTTACCGCCGGTTAGGAATTGAAGGCTAACCTTCTCACCTGTCCCTGAAGGAATTACATTTAGATTATAGCACAGAGTTCGTATTATACCAACCTTTTTTCTGTCTGGAGCATCTTGATGGCTGCTACTACATCCGGCTCGCCAAAAATTGTCGTTCCTGCTACCAGTACAGTAGCGCCGGCCTCTTTAACCTGCGGCGCTGTCTCCGCAGTGATTCCGCCATCCACCTGAAGATGAACAGGAAGATCCCCCAGCAGTTCTTTTAAGCGACGGATTTTCGGTAAGGCGGCCGGGATAAATTTCTGTCCGCCAAAGCCGGGATTCACACTCATAATCAACACCAGATCAATATCAGTCAAAATATATTCCAGCACGGCAAGCGGCGTTGCCGGATTTAGCGCCACCCCAGCTTTAACTCCCAAGCCACGAATCATTTGTATCACACGATGCAGATGAGTGCATGTTTCCGCCGACACTGTGATCAAGTCGGCACCGGCTCGCGCAAATGCTTCCAGATAACGCTCAGGTTTTTCAATCATTAAATGCACATCAAAAAATAAAGAAGATTGGCTGCGCAACGAGCTAACTACCTGAGGCCCCATAGTGAGATTAGGCACAAAATGCCCATCCATGACGTCAAAATGCAGCCAATGCGCTCCGCCTTGCTCAACCTTTTTCACTTCTTCCGCCAGGCGGGAAAAATCGGCGGATAAGAGCGATGCAGCAATCTTAACCATCTCAGTATCTCCTCTCCTGGGTGAGAACCTCGTCCAGAAAGACGAGATAATTCTTGTAGCGAGACTCCCCTATCTTGCCGGCGGCTACCGCCTCTTTCACGGCACAATCAGGCTCGTCCCGGTGTCTGCAGGGATTAAAACGACATTGAGGCGCAAATGTAAAAAATTCAGGAAAACATAACGGCAATTTTTGCGGGGAAACGGCCGCTAGAGCCAACTGACTAAATCCGGGAGTATCTGCCACTAAGCCGCCGCAATCGAGCGCAAACAGTTCAACCTGACGTGTAGTATGACGGCCACTCTTTAGTCTTTTGGAAACTTCACCGGTGCGCAGCTTTAAGCCGGGCTGAATACTGTTTAAGAGCGATGACTTTCCTACGCCGGACGGACCGGCCAAGACCGATATCCTGCCGCGTAATTGCTGTTTCAACTCTTCGATTCCCTGCCCAAATTTTGCGCTAGTCATAATCAACAGATACCCGGCACTTTCGTAGAGATTGCGCAAAGATGACTCGGCTTCTTCATGTGGCAGATCTTCTTTATTCATACAGATAATGGCACGCAACTGCTCGTTTTCAGCCAAGACAAGCAATCTGTCTAAAAGCTGCAGGGAGAGCTGGGGGTTTTGTGGTGCACAGACAATCACCACCTGCTCCACATTCGCCACCTGAGGGCGGGGCAAAAGTGTCTCCCGCGATTCAACAGCATCCAAGACTCCTTCCTGTCCGGAGAGAGGAGTTATACAGGCGCGATCTCCCACAAAAAGGGTTGTCCCATCCTTTTTAAGGCGGCCGCGGGCACTGCAGCGGTATTCGGCGCCGTCTTCTGTCCGCACATCATAGAAACCGCCTACGGCCCTAATAATAATTCCCCGCAGCATCTTCACCCCTTGCTTTATGGAAAGCTTATGATCTCAACATTATTTTGCCAGCGCACTTCCACTTCACCACTGCCTAAACCAAAAGTGACAAACGGTTCGCCTGTATTGCGAAATTTCTCTGTACGTTCACCGGCTGCATCGCGAATAATTACGGTCACTTCCTCACCTAAAGGAATATCATTAGTGAGAATTTGAATTTCATGTCTTTGCAAGCCCGACTGCCCGGGACCTTTGCTGACAGTCAAATCAATCGTAGTTCCAGCCTGTACCAACTCACCGGCTGCGGGGAGCTGATCCATTACCTGACCGGCCGCATAGATGTCACTATCTTCCTCATCCACAAAACCTAATTGCAAGCCAAAAAGTTCCAGCCATTTTTTTGCGTCCTCCAAATTCAGCCCGCGCAAATTCCGCACAGGAAAAGGCCTGCCCCCGATGCTTACATTTAGTGTTACCGTCGAACCCCTGGAAATACGATGACCCTTACCGGGATTTGAAGCAATGACCGTTCCAGAAGGCTCGTCGCTATGTCTTTCCAACACTTCAACTACAAAACCCTGCCCTTCCAAAAGCAGTGAGGCTTCCCGCACCATCTTCCCCACCACATCTTCCACTTCAACCAAATCCGGCCCTGTACTGAGGACAAGTTCAATTTCCCGTCCTTTCTTAACGACTCGCCCGGCTGCAGGCGACTGACTTATCACCTGGCCTGAGGGCACAAGATCACTGGCTACTTGGTCTGCCACGCGGTGTGCCAAACCTGCTTCAGTTAAAATACTTGCTGCCTGAGACAATAATTCCCCTTCCACCGCCGGTACTTCCACATCAGGAACAACCCAGTACGCCCTTAACATCAAAACACCAAATACTAGCAGGGCAATAATTAGCGCTGCTGCAACCAGCGCTGCCCTGTGTATCGGCTTCAACCTGCTTTTTTCTGCCAGCTTTACTTTTTCCGTTTGCCTTGCGTTTTGCACAAGCACCTCATCAGCCGCCACATTTTCCCTGCCATTCAAAAAATTCGACAACTCGCCTGACATTTCCCGTGCGGAAACGTAGCGGTTTTCTGGACTTTTTTCCACCGCTTTGCGAATAATGCGCTCAACTGGAACAGGGATTTGCGAATTAATTTCCCGCGGCTTTGGGAACGGCTCCTGGATATGCTTAAGCGCCACCGAAACCGGTGAATCACCGCTGTAGGGCACTTTTCCTGTGAGCATTTCATAGAGCACAATACCAAGTGAGTAAATGTCTGACTTTTCATCTGTCTGGCCGCCGCTGGCCTGCTCCGGTGAAAAATAATGAACAGAACCCATGAAAGCATCGCTATAAGTCACTGTGGAGGCAGTCACAGCTTGAGCGATACCAAAATCAGTCACTTTCAACCGGCCGTCCTCACCAATCAAAATATTGTGAGGCTTAATATCGCGATGGATAATGCCATGTTTATGGGCTTTACTTAAGGCATGAGCTATCTGACAGGCATAATCCACCGCCATACGTATCGGCAAACGACCTAGGTCATCAATCAATTCTTTTAAGGACTGACCCTGAATATATTCCATCACAATATAGCGAATGCCATCTTCCTCACCCACATCGTAAATACTCACAATATTTGGATGGGAAAGGCTAGCGGCAGCTTGTGCCTCACGGCGAAAACGGCGAACAAAATCCTGGTCACTCACGTATTCAGGGCGCAGTACTTTTACAGTCACATGGCGATTAAGCAGATTGTCCATCCCTTTAAAAACGAAGGCAGTTCCGCCATCGCCAATTTTTTCCACTACCTGGTACCGCTTCCCTAAAATCTTACCAATCATCTCGTCACCTCAGTCATCAAACCGACATTATGGAGCAATCGCCAGTACTGCCGTAATATTATCTACTCCGCCTCGCTCATTAGCTAGAGCAACCAACCGTTCCAGAATATCTTCTGGCGGGTCGCTTGCCTGAATTTCCCGGAGCAACTCTTCATCATCCACCAAACCATAGAGACCATCGGTGCAAAGTAAAAGAAAGTCGCCAGCCTCAAGTAGAAACTTTTGGACATCAAATGACGGCGCATGCTCCGTCCCCAGGGCCTGAGTCAGAATATGGCGCTGAGGATGACTTCTCATTTCTTCCTCACCAATTTGGCCGGAACGAGCCAGTTGTGATACCAGGGTATGGTCTTCAGTAAGCATTTCCAAGCGGCCTTGGCGCAGCAAATATGCACGGCTGTCGCCGATATGCCCAACCCATGCCTGACCAGAAACAGCCAAAAGCAACGTCAGTGTCGTTCCCATTCCAACGCACTCCGTCCTATTGCCCCCTGCCAAGAGAATTTTACTGTTTGCAGCAGTTAATATTTCTACCAAATACGGCTCAATTGTGCATCCTTCTGCCACTTTCTCTAGGAGCGTTAGTCGCTGCTCTAGCAAAGATTGCTTTACAGTTTCCATGGCGAGGGTGCTGGCCACCTCTCCGGCGGCATGGCCACCCATCCCGTCTGCCACAGCAAACAGGGATAGTGCTCCTTCCTGCCAAATCAGATAATTATCTTCGTTATTCTCTCTCACTCTACCAGGGTGACTAATCCCGGCAGCTCTCATTGCTTTCACCCTTTGCATGCTAACAATCCCCACTCATCTTGTTACTTAACTGCCCACAGGCTGCGGCAATATCTGCACCCAGTCTACGTCTGACAGTCACTTTGACCCCGCTGCTACGCAGGATGGCAGTAAATGCCTGAACAACCGTTTGAGCGCTGGGGCTTAGCTCTAGTTCGGGCACCGCATTAAAAGGAATCAGATTAAGATGACAAAGTCTTTTTTTTAGGAGAGCCGCCAGCTCCCGCGCCTCTTTGACCCCATCATTTAAACCTTCAATCAGCGTATATTCATATGTAAGCCGCCGGCCTGTTAACTTAGTGTATTCATCACAGGCAGCAAGCAATTCTTCCAACGGATATTTCCTGTTAATCGGCATTATTTTATCTCGCAGACTGTTATTTGGCGCATGGAGCGACACTGCCAAAGTAAGCGGCAGTTTAAGTGCTGCCAATTCCCTGATTTTTGGCACTAACCCGGAAGTAGAAAGTGTCAAATGGCGCAAACTCATCCCCAGCCGCCTGGGATCTTGTACCGCTTCCAAAAAAGCGACAATAGCAGTAAAATTATCGAGCGGTTCACCTGAACCCATCAGAACCAAGCTTTTTAATTCCCTGCCTTGTGCAGACACTTCCTGCTTGGCTTGCAACACTTGAGCCAAAATTTCTGCGGCAGAAAGATTACGGCTAAAGCCAGGCAATCCTGAAGCACAAAACATGCAACCCATTTTACAACCTACCTGCGTTGAGATACAGGCACTGTAGCCGATATTATAAGGCAGAACAACTGTCTCCACCGTCTGATTATCTGCCAAAGCAAATAAATACTTCTCCGTTCCGTCTCTCGATACCAGCCGCCTTACCAACTCTAAAAAACCGATTTCAGCAAATTCGCTCAATTGCTCGCGGAGCGAGTTTGGCAAATTTGTCATATCAGCGAAAGAACGAGCCCCTTTTTGATAGAGCCAAACCAGAATTTGTTCAGCTCTGTAAGCCGGGTGGCCAAGACCAGACAATAGAACCACCAATTGCTCAGGTGGTAATGCTAATATATTAACTTTTTTTCTCATCTAGCACACGTCCTTACCGCTTGGCGCATGACCATTAGTCCGCTTGATCTACTGCTCTATGCGGTCATTCCTTCAGCAAGTATACCAAACCGACCGTTAAATTGCAATGCGGCCCATCAGGCCGCAAAACTGACACGTGAAAAGAGTGAAGACAGGAGGATAATGCTTACTCTGAACAATTTAGAAATCCTTAATAGTTGAGTGCGCGTCTAATTTACTATTGGACGGCAAAGACCTTTTAGGATTGAGTCACATTGTGACGAATGGCATCCTCCACAAAGGCATTGAGAGACAGACCACGAGCAGATGCGGCAAGGGCGGCTTTGCGGTGCAATTCCGGCTGAATACGCACATTAAATGACCCTTTGAACGGTCTTTCGGGCTGTGTACTACTTTTCTCGCAGAATTCCAAATACTCATCTACAGCATTATGAAAATCTTCGATGAGGGTTTTTACACTGTCTCCTTCAAACGAAATCATGCACTTTATGCCAATAACTCTACCGTGAAAAACTTCTTCTTCCTCGGCAAACTTAATACTGCCGACATAATCACGATAATGAATGTAGTTACTCATAACAATCCCCTTTCTTGTAAGGCTGTGATAATATCCACTACTTGGTATGGCTTGAGAATGTTCCTAGGGTGCGGTTTGTGAAAGCGGATGAAATCGCCTTCTCCATTGGAGAACGCTACTCGTGAACCGCTTGTTTTACCCAAATTCACTTGTTTGAATTGGAAGAATCCAAGCAGAGTTGTTAGTTCATCGAAAGTGAAATCGTTTGGCCTTGACAGCAGGCGAGTTATCAGTTTCTCTCTTTTGCTCAACGCTTTCACCGCCTATTAGTATTATATCAAGCTCTTTAATAAAGTGCAACTATTTTTAGTTGCACTTTTCCCATGCTATAATTCTATCGCTTTTTTAAGAGACTGAAAAAAAACCCGTCCAACTGATGACGATGCGGCAGCAAGTGAATGCCAAGTTTGCCAGCGCCAGTTTGCCACTGCGGCGGCAGACTAGGGGCAAGCTCCTCCAGCCGCAATTCTCGGTGAGCGGCTAAAGCATGTGCCACCACTTCTTCCGTTTCTTCCGGCTCAGTAGTACACGTGCAATAAAGCAGCATCCCCCCGGGTTTCAACACGGAAAGAGCAGCATGAACAAGTTCTTTCTGCAACTCTGCCAGCTTAGAAATATCTTCTTCCTCACTGCGCCACTTTAAATCCGGTTTCCGCCGCAGCACGCCCAATCCGGAACATGGCACGTCCAATAAAATTTTATCAAAAAGCCCCAGCTCAGCCGGATCAATCCGCCGTGCATCCAAACAATCGGTACTAACATTTTTCACCTTTAAACGGCGGCAGTTTGCCTCCACCAGTGCCAACCGGTGCGGATAAATATCTAATGCTAGAATTTTTCCCCGATTTTCCATCAATTGGGCCAAGTGTGTTGTTTTCCCGCCGGGAGCACTACAGCAATCCAGCACATCCTCCCCCGGGAGAGGCGCCAAAATCTTGGCGGCAAGCATGGCGCTTTCCCCTTGTACCTGAAACAGCCCCTGCCGATACGCAGCCAAAGAAGTCAGTCGTCCGCCGGTTTTAAAAACAACCCCATCAAGAGCCACCAGGCTAGGTGTAGCCTCGACCCCTTCGCCAGCTAAAGAAGTCAGCAAATCCTCCCGGGTCGTCCACAGCGTGTTGACACGAGCCGTTAGCGGTGCCGGCCTGTTATTTGCTTGAAGCAGCTCCTCTGTCTCCTCGAAACCATATCGTGCCAACCAGCGCTCCACCAACCACCGAGGATGCGCATGGCGCAAAGTAAGGTAGGCAGCTTCGTCAGCGGAGCGCTCCGGCCAAGGCAGACTATCGTGACTCCGCAAAGCACCTCTCAACACACCATTCACAAAGGGGGCCAACCCTTTCTTTTTCCCCTTTTTGGCCAATTCTACCGTGGCATGAACTGCGGCAGAAGCAGGAATCCGGGTTAGATAAAAGAGCTGGTAAAACCCGATGCGTAAAATCTGCAAGAGCAAAGCATCAATTTTTTCGACTGGACGGGCAGCCACCTGACTAATCATCCAATCCAGCGTCAGCCTATGGGTGATTACACCATAGGTTATTTCCGTCGCTAACCCTTTATCCCGCAGCTCCATGGGCACTGCAGCCAACACTTCGGCCAGAGCCAGATTAACAAAAGCGCCGTCCTCTTCCACTCGCTGCAACGCAAGCAAGCTGGCTTCTCTCGCATCCCTTTTTCGTCGCTTATCCATTTTAATTCCGTCTGTCACGCAAAATCAATAACCGAATCAGTTGAGTGATAGCTACCGCAGCGGCGGCAAGATAAGTCAAGGCGGCGGCATTTAATACCTGCCGTGTGGGTCCTACTTCATCTCGGCTGATAAAACCGCTCCCTTCCAGCAGCGCCACTGCGCGCGTTGAAGCGTTAAACTCAACCGGCAAGGTGATTATTTGAAAGATTACGGCAAAAGAGAAAAATAAAATCCCCACATCCATTAGCCACGCCAGACCTTCGCCGGCGCCACCAAATAGAAAACCGATAAAGAATAAGGGAATAGCCATACGTGAACCGATATTAGCTACAGGAAAAATGTTGTTGCGAAAAGCCAGCGGCATGTAGCCTTCACCATGCTGGATGGCATGACCGGCTTCATGAGCTGCGATGCCAAGCGCAGCCAAAGAAGAACTTTGATATACACCGGGCGAGAGACGGATCACACCGCTTCTTGGGTCATAATGATCAGTAAGATGACCATGTCCCTGTTCCACCGTAATATTATTGAGCCCGGCAGCATCCAGCAGCCGTCTTGCCGATTGAGCGCCGCTAATTCCGGAGCGGGAATGAACGCGGGAATATTTTCCATAAGCAGACTGAACCCGGTTTTGTGCCCACAGGGCAAAAATAAATGCCGGCATGATTATCAACCAAGTAGCATCAGGTAAGAACATGAACATTTGCCTCTCCTCCTCCAATAAAAAATATAATCGCTTTTTCCACCGCATCCAGACTTACACCGGTATTATGGCAAGGTCCGTTTGGTCTGTTGTTGGTAATCCCCAACACCGGCAACGGGATACAATCCAAGATACCACTCGTCAGATCCCGTTCGCAGGCTACTGCCACTATAGCACGAGGCCTGATTGCCTTTACCGCTTCCCGAGCCAACGTGCCTCCGGTAGCAATCCTCAAGTGTACACCGAGCCGCTGGCACAGGGCGAACAGGGCGCCTACCTGGCAAGCTCCACAGCCGGTGCAGTTCTCCAGCTTACTGGTAATTCGGTGAACGCAATCCCTCTCTTGCAAACAGTGGGGTAGCAGCACCAACAATTGCTGCGGTTGCAGTTTGCCTTTTTTTGCCCGCACTAAGTGGTTGTTCACCTCCACAAAGGAGCGCTGGATTTTATCTTGGGTAATTTTTAGCACTTTTCCGACCGACAGCACCACCGGATAAAGCAAGGACACCGTAAAATTAATAGGTTTGTTCAAGAAAATTATATTCTTATCTGAGATAATGGAAAGCACAATGCCCAAAAATCCCAGGCCAATTACTGCCAGACAGGCTAGCACCACAATTACCGCAATTACTAGCAAATAGCGGAAAAACCCGGCATCACGCTGAAAAAAGGTGAGCCAAGCATACGCCAGCGCCCCGGCAAAAAGCAACATTGTTACTGCCAGCAAACCCAAATATAATCTCTTTTTTATCATTGGCTTCACCACCCTGCTCTTATTGTACTATACGGTAGCTTATTTTCCTAGTATCGAGCCGGGGGGCAGCAAGTTACCTCTCAGAAAATCGGCTGCATCCATGATCTTTTTGCCGGGAGGCTGTAGCATGGAAATGCAGTAGACGCCATCACCTGTACTGACAAAAATCCCTTCTTTGCCTGCCGCCAGCACTTGGCCACAGTTTGCGGGAGTAGAATGGACCGGATATCCGGCCCAAATTTTAAGACGCTCTCCATTAAACCAAGTATACGTACCGGGCCAGGGATTCATGCCCCGTACTTGGTTATGAATCACACTTGTTTTGGCACACCAGTCCAGTATTTCTTCCTCCCTGGTTAATGGTGGAGCCAAAGTGGCCTGACTATGGTCTTGCACTACCTTTTTTGCCGTGCCTGCCAGAATCGCCGTCACCGCCTCCACAATCAGCCTAGCACCCAAATCTGCCAATTTATCATGTAGAAAACCGGTGGTCTCATCCCGGCCAACGGGGACTGAACCCTGTAAAATTATATCCCCTGTATCCATACCCTCATCCATCTCGATAATCGTAATCCCGCTTTCACAATCACCTGCCAGCACCGCCCGGTGGATTGGCGCAGCACCGCGCCAGCGCGGCAGCAGCGAAGCATGAACATTTAGTGCAGAAAGCCTCGGCACAGCCAGAATCTGTGCAGAAAGGATTTTTCCGTAGGCAGCCGTTACCAGAAAATCAGGCGCCATGCTTTGCAGCCACGCCGCAAATTCGGCAGTTCTGATTTTTGCTGGTTGGAACAACGCAATCCCGAGCGCTTGCGCTTTAAGCTTGACAGGCGATGGCGACATTTTTTTTCCCCGTCCGCCGGGACGATCCGGTTGAGTGACTACAGCCGAGACCGTAAAGGATTTATGCAATGAATCCAACGTTTTAAGCGCAAACTCCGGCGTACCGAAAAAAACTATCCTTGTTTCCTTCATACTTCCTCCCGGCCCGCTTCGCTGTTTTCAGCTATTCGCAGAGAAGTCACTCTATCTACAAATAGGATTCCATCAAGGTGATCAATTTCATGCTGAAAGGCACGCGCCAGCAACCCTGAGGCGCAAATTTGCACCGTGTTGCCATCCGGATCTGTAGCCTGCACAGTCACAGTTTCATCCCGTTCCACTTCACCGGCAACACCCGGGAAACTTAGGCAGCCTTCCGGTGTTGTTTCCCTGCCTTTTCTGGCGATGATTAACGGGTTTATCAGTTTTAACAGTCCGTTTTCGTCCTGTACGTCAATTACAATCAGGCGCTTGGCGATTCCTACTTGGGGAGCAGCCAAACCAACCCCTTCGGCGTCATACATCGTCTCCGCCAACTCATCCAAAAGTTTCTTAATCTGCGGCGTGATTTTCTTGACTTCTAAAGCCACCTCCCGCAGCGCAGGATCCTCTTTTGTTCTGATTACTCTGATTGCCATTTTTTTCGTCCTCTCTGCTTTAACAAGATTATTTCGCACTACAACAAACTCTGTGGCTCCACATCCAGCACCAGACGTACCGAAGCAGACAGCTGATTTTTGCGAAAGTTTTCTGCAGCCTCTCGCACTGTGAGCAGCAACGGCTCCAACACTTGTCCGCGAGCCACCACCTGCCAGCGAAACTGACCTCTGATCCGTTCGAGGGGGCAGGGAGACGGGCCAAGAATCTCTGTTGCTGCCAGGAGCGAGGCCAACAAGGAAGCGGCCTCCACCACTTTGCCTTCGTCGGCGCCCGTTAATAACAAACGAATAAACACCGCATAGGGGGGATACTCTAATTCTTTCCGTGCCTTACTCTCCTGCGCAAAAAAAGCCTCGTAATCATGGGTTCTTGCCGCCTGTATCGCATAATGTTCAGGTGTATATGTCTGCACCAGCACTTTACCAGCGAAATTTCCCCGTCCCGCCCTGCCGGCTACCTGGGTCAATAATTGAAATGTGCGCTCTCCCGCCCTAAAATCCGGCAAATTAATGGTCGTATCTGCGGTAATAACACCTACCAAAGTAACATTGGGGAAATCCAGGCCCTTTGCCACCATCTGCGTACCGATTAATACATCGACGCTGCCACTTTTAAAGTCGCCAAAGATTTTCTGATACGCCCCTTTCTGGGCAGTACTATCAGCATCGACCCTGGCTATTCTGATTGCCGGGAAATGTTTGTGCAACTCTTCTGCAACTTTTTGTGTTCCTGTACCAAAATGTCTGATATAGTTGCTGGCACAAACAGGGCACTGGGAGGGATAAGGCTCGCCGTAATCACAATAATGACAACGGAGCACTTCTTCAGCCAAATGAAATTTAAGAGATACGTTGCACATTTTGCAACGCATTACAAAGCCGCACCCCCGACAGAGAACAAAGGTGGCGTATCCCCTGCGATTTAGAAGCAAGATGGCCTGTTTCTTTTCCTGCTGCACCTTTTCCAGCGCACTTAACAGGGCGCGGCTAAAGATACTGCGATGCCCTTCCCTTAGTTCTTGACGCATATCTACTATATCCACCGGAGGCAACGGCCTGTTTTCCACCCTTTCGAGCAGAAGACACAAACCATACTCTCCGCTAAGTGCAGCGCTGTAAGATTCCAAGGAAGGAGTTGCGCTCCCTAACACCAAGGCTGCTCCATGCTTATTTGCGCGCCACAGCGCCACATCCCTAGCGTGATAGCGAGGTGCTTCATCCTGCTTGTAGCTGGCTTCATGTTCCTCATCCAACACAATCAATCCCAATTGTTTAAACGGAGCAAACACTGCAGAGCGAGCCCCCACAACCACCAAGGCTTCCCCTGTAGCAATGCGCCACCATTCGTCATACCGTTCCCCGGCAGATAACCGGCTATGCAACACGGCAACCTGGCTGCCAAAGCGAGCAACAAACCGCTCAATCATCTGCGGTGTCAGGGCTATTTCAGGTACAAGCACAATGCTACCCATTCCGGCAGCAGCCACCTTGCCAATTGCCTGCAGATAAACTTCGGTTTTGCCGCTGCCTGTCACACCATGCAACAGAACAACTTCTCGCCCAGTCCCATTTCTTGCGGATTCCACCTGCCTAATGGCCTCCGCCTGGGCTTCAGTCAACTTTAGGGAGCCGGATGCCAAGAATATTTCTCCGGCCAACGGGTCACGGCGTACAGCCTGCTCACTAATAACAATCCAGCCTTTTTTCGCCAAAGAGTGAATGGTAGCCCGGCTTACTCCCGCATCAGCCAGCGCTGAAAGCGCCATGGAGCCGTGCTCCCGCAACAATTGCAAAGCCAGCTCCTGCTTCTTTCCCGCTGGCAGACCAGCTTGCCCCGCCGACAGCAGGTGAGCGCTTTGCACTTTTTTTTGCCCAATGCCGCGAGATTCACGATTTTTTAGCTTAATTATACCTTTCTGCTGCAGGCGGCGCAACTCATCCGTGCGGGCTACCGCCGGAAATATTTTCTGCCAGGAAACCAAGGCTACAGGGCCGTTTTCCCGCAACCAAAGCAGTTCCGGCGTATCCGCCTCAGCATCTTCTAGCAGAGTCACCCATTTAGACGTAGTCCAACGCAAACCGGCAGGAACCATGGCCTGCAATAGATCGGTTCTGCGGCAAAGCCATCTAGCAGCACCCCAGGCCGACAATTCAATCAATTCTTCAGTTAACACCGGCGCGTCATCCAATAGCTCTGCAATCTCTTTATACTCAAAATCGACTTGCTCCCCGTTTCCTGCTGGAGTCATGAGCGCAATACAGTATCCCTCCAAGCGTTGCCGACCAAAAGGGACTACTACCCGGCTCCCTACCTGAATCTCCATGCCATGAGGCACCCGATATGTATAAGATTTATCTAGATTATCACTCCGGATTCCGACGATGATTTCCGCTAAAATTTCCACTGATTTCCTCCGCTTTCTTTGTGCTAAAGCTATATTCCACATCAGGCAACATTCCCCTTGTGCAACAGGAAAACCTACAAGTATAATAGTACTGGAGGGATCTGACAATGTACAGACAATTTTCAAAAACTATCCTGGATAACCGCTCTTGGCTGATTTTGGCAGCTATATTTTTTATAGGCGGCACGCTGCTGATGTATGCTGCCCTGTCATATGATCCGCTGCTATTGCCCATGATGGAAGAAACTGCGCTGACTATGTTAAAGGAATTGGGTGAACAGGTCTTTGGCGGTCACCCCCTGCGTGGTGTAGCTATTCTCTTTTTAAACAATACGTTTGCCTCACTCCAAGTCATGGTGCTCGGCGTACTTTTAGGAATCGCCCCACTCTTTTCTGCCATGGCCAATGGCGCAATTCTGGGCACAGTCGCTTTTCAGCTGACAAATGAATTTGCCCAGCCGCTGCCGCTATTGTTGGCGGGCATTTTACCCCACGGAGTTTTTGAAATACCCGCCTTCTTAGTGAGCGTAGCTCTTGGGCTGAAACTAGGCTACCACCTCATCTTTCCCCTCCCCGGCCACAGCCGCAGCGCTAGCATAAAAGGCATCTTCAAAGAAATCAGCATTGTTCTGCCCACAATTATTCTTATGTTATTCTTAGCAGCACTAATTGAAGTTTACATTACCCCGGCATTACTCGCACATTTTATCCCTAGCTAAAGAGATATCTGCAGCAGAAGCCGCAGATATCTCTTTATCGTACAGTACCGTTTTCCTATTCAGCTAAATTTGGCTTTTCTCAAGAAATTTCCTAAACAATGTTCATGATTCTCTTAATTTCTCTGATGATTTCCCTGGCGACCGCAAGCTTTGGCATCCGGGGGAGCTGCTTCTCCTGACCGTCCTTAAAATAAAATTTTACCACATTAGTATCGGTATTAAAACCGGCTCCGTCCTCCGTCAAATCATTAGCCACAATCAATTCAAGATTTTTGCGGGCTAATTTAACCAGCGCATTCTCCCTCAGATTATCTGTTTCAGCTGCAAAACCAACCAAAACCTGATTTTGCTTGCGTTTGCCAAGCTCCGCCAGAATATCCGGGGTTCTCACTAGAGACAGGGCCATATCCCCGTCTTTTTTTATTTTTGCCTCTTGCACGGTGGCAGGACGGTAATCTGCCACCGCTGCCGCTTTTACCACCACGTCTATTTCCGAGTATAAACTTAGCACAGCAGCATACATTTCCTGCGCTGTGGTAACCCGCACCATCCTTACCCCTGCTGGTGCCGGCAACGTTACCGGACCTGACACCAAAGTCACGTCTGCTCCCTGCTCCACCGCAGCCTGGGCTACTGCATAACCCATCTTGCCGCTGGAATGATTTGTCAGGTAGCGAACGGGGTCAATAGCTTCCCTGGTGGGACCGGCTGTAACAAGCAACCGTACACCCCTTAGCTCAAGTGCTGGAAGAAGCAGGGATTTGGCTGCGGCAAAAATACTATCCAAAGGCGCAAGGCGGCCGCCCCCGCTATCTCCGCAGGCAAGCTCGCCCTCCACCGGTGCGACAAAACTGTAGCCACGCAAAGTAAGTTTGTCTATATTCTCTTGTACGGTAGAATTTTCGAACATTTTTGTATTCATCGCCGGAGCTAAGAGAACGGGACAGCCGGCTGCCAACACCGTGGTGGTCAGCAAATCATCAGCAATGCCTGCAGCCAACTTGCCAAGGCAGTTTGCTGTAGCCGGGGCAATAAGAAACAGGTTGGCTCCCTGAGCCAACCCCACGTGATCGACAGTGTAACGCTGGCTACCCGCAAACAGGTCGTCGTACACCAAGTTGCCGCTCACCGTCTGAAAGGTGAGCGGAGTTACAAACTGTTTGGCTGCAGCCGTCATTATCACCCTTACAGTGGCACCGTCTTTGATAAAGAGCCGGCAAAGCTCAACCGCTTTGTAAGCGGCGATCCCGCCGGTAACACCCAGCACAACCTGTTTGCCGGAAAGCATGGGTAAGCCCTCCTTACTTTTTTAACCGTTCGTACCCTACTTTCCCCAGATTGATTTCTTCCAAAGCGATAGAAACATCTTTCATCGAATGGGAGTCCACCATCCTGCGCGCGCCTTCATTAAGCATCCGCGCTCGTTTGGCGGCGGCAATCACCAATGTATACTTACTGTCGACTTTATTAATCAGCGTATCAATCGAAGGATAAATCACGCTTTAACCTCCTCTGCGATAGTTTGAATCAGTTCTCTGTTACGTCCGGTCCGTAGTTTTTCCGCCTGGATGATCGCAAAAATTCTATCACGGGCGTCTTCCACACGATCGTTGACCACAATATAATCATATTTTGGTGCCAATGCCACTTCTTGGGCGGCTGCAGACAAACGGCGCTGCAAACTTTCCAACGATTCCGTTCCCCGATTTATAATGCGGGTGCGCAGTTCCGCTCCCGATGGCGGGAGAAGAAAAACGAAAATACCTTCGCTACATGACTCCATTACCTGCATAGCACCCTGCGTGTCAATTTCCAAAATTACATCGCTCCCTACTGCCAGCACTTTCTCTACTGCGCTGCGCGGAGTTCCGTAATACTGTCCATAAACACAAGCATGCTCTAAAAAATCCTGCTCGCTCAAAGCCTGCTCAAATTCTTGATGAGTAACAAAAAAATAGTTAACCCCGTCCTGTTCACCGGTACGGGGCTCTCGTGTAGTCTTTGATACCGACAAGACCAACTCCGGGCTACTATCAAGCAGAGCCCTACATACCGTTCCTTTACCTGCTCCTGAAGGCCCGGAGACAACAATCAGTAAACCCTGCCTAGACACAGCTCCCTTTGACCTCTATTCTTCTTCTTCTACCGCACTAACCTCTTTGGTGTGCAGCCTATGCTTTACTGTTTCCGGCTGGACGGCGGATAAAACCACATGACCGCTGTCAGTAACTATCACAGCACGGGTCCGCCGACCATATGTGGCGTCAATCAGCATCCCACGGTCTCTAGCTTCGGTAATAACCCGTTTGATAGGTGCCGATTCCGGACTAACAATGGCGATAATTCGATTCGCTGAAACAATATTACCAAACCCGATATTAATCAGCTTAATCTGCAAGATGAAACCTCCTTTAATCGGTTAAAACGTCTTCAAAAAAATGGTTGACTCTGCTAATAGTATAACGGAAATCCTGCAAACAATGCAAGAGTTAAATCTGTTAGGAAAAATCTCTGTTACTCAATATTTTGCACTTGCTCACGTATTTTCTCCAATTCGGTTTTCATTTCCACCACCAGCTTGGCCAGCAAATAATCGTTCGCTTTGGAACCTACGGTATTAACCTCGCGGAGTAATTCCTGCGTCAAAAAGTCAAGTTTACGACCCACCGGCCCTTCTTCCAATAGTGCTGTCTGAAAAGCAATCAGATGGCTTGCCAACCTGACTAATTCTTCGGTCACGTTGCTCCGGTCAGCAAAAATAGCTGCTTCAGTCAATACTCTGGCCGGATCAAAGTCAGCCTGTCCCAGTAATTCCCGCAAGCGATCTTCCATCTTCCGGCGGTACTCATCTACCACCTGCGGGGCACGATTTTCGACCAGTTTGGCAATCGTTGCCAACTCTTTCAGTCGTTTGCTAAAATCAGCCGCCAACCTTTCCCCTTCTTCCCCCCGCTGGATTGCAAGCTGGGTTAAAGCTTTGTTTAAGACTGGTTCAAGCAAAAGCCAGAACTTATCATTATCTGTTTGCTCTTTCTCTACACGCAAAACATCGGGGAAACGAGACAAAACTTCCAAACTTGGCAACTCCTTTACCGCGCAGAAACGGCTCAGTTCGAGCAAAGCCTGATAATAAGCTTGAGCCAAGTCGCGGTCAATAGTTACCTGTACAGTATCTGGCGAGTCCGCTCGCCAAGAAAGATACACTTCCACCCTACCTCTACCCACAGACTGCTGGACACTTTTGCGCACCCGGTCTTCCAAGGACTGCAGCTCCCGGGGCAGGCGAATAGCCACATCCAAATATCTGTGATTAACAGAGCGGATTTCCACCTTAAAACGAATAGCCTCATCCGAGTCGCTTTCCGCCATCCCATATCCTGTCATACTTCGAATCATCCTAAATCCTCTCTTATCCACCATATTTGTCTAACTCACATCATTCTATCAGAAAATGCTTCTTTCTCCAAGAGTTCGCAACTCATCTACCCACTACTCACTTTTAAATACCACCAATCGCGGCAGAATTAGTGTTTTCCCTACTAGCAAAATCAAATTAATCACCGTTGGCAGCGAAGCAGCAAAAATAATCACGCCCCATTGCTCCAGTGACAGGGGAACGGTGGCAAATACGGAAGCCAGCGGCGGGTGATAGATAACGACCAGCAGCAGCGCAAATGATGAGAAAACGGCTGCCAACAGCCAGCCATTGCTGAAAAAACCTGTCAAGGAAAGGGTGCTATTCTCGCGGCGACAGGAAAAAACGTATAAAAGCTGTGCCACAATCAGCGTGGCAAACGTCATCGTCCTCGCTGTATCTACTTCCATCCCTTGCTCTAGCGCCCAGGCAAAGACTAGTACGGTAGTTATGCCGATTAGGCTACCGCGCCCCAAGATCTTTTGCCAAAGTCCGCGGGCAAAAATCCCTTCTTGCGGATGACGGGGCGGGCGATCCATAACTCCTTTTTCTGTGGGCTCCACCCCTAGAGCCATGGCTGGCAAACCATCAGTCACCAAGTTAATCCAAAGAATCTGAATAGCCCTAAGCGGCAAAGGAAGCCCCGCCAGCATAGCGATAAACATCGTTAAAATTTCCCCTGTATTGCACGCCAACAAAAAACGGATAAATTTCCTAATATTGTCGTTAATACTGCGACCCTCTTCCACCGCCGCAACAATGGTGTTAAAATTATCATCAGCCAGGACCATGGAAGCCGCTTCCCTAGTTACATCTGTACCGGTTTTACCCATGGCGATACCGATATCCGCCTCTTTCACTGCCGGCGCATCGTTTACTCCGTCCCCCGTCATGGCCACCACATGGCCGCGACGCTTCAGGGCCCGTACAATGCGCAGCTTGTGCTCTGGCGTAACACGAGCATAAACATATGTATTTTCCACTGCTTTCTCCAATTGCAAGTCACTAGTTTCGTCTAATTCACCGCCGGTCATAACACGTCCGTCCAATGGCAGCAAACGCAACATCCTGGCAATGGCCAAAGCTGTCGTCTTATGATCTCCGGTAATCATCACAGTTTTAATGCCGGCCTTACGACACTTCAAGATCGCAGACATCACCTCAGGTCGCGGCGGATCCATCATCCCGAACAAACCGGCAAAGACTAAATTCTCTTCCAAATCCTCAGAGATTTGCTGCCCCGGCGCAATCATTTTATAAGCTACTGCCAAGTTTCGCAACGCCATACCGGCCATAACTTCAGTTTTGTCAAACACATCTTTACGCAGAGCAGCAGAAAAATCTACCACCTGGCCATTGTAAAATATTTTACTGCATAGAGACATTATTATTTCCGGAGCACCTTTAACATAAAGCAGGTTGCCTTTTGGGCTACTGTAAATTACTGACATCCGTTTGCGCAGACCATCAAACGGTATCTCCCCTACGCGCCGGCTTTGCCTCTCCAAATCTTCAAGCCAAACCCCGGCTCGAGCGCCGGCTACCAGCAAGGCCCCTTCGGTAGGGTCGCCATGGATGCCCCACTCTGCTCTGCTGCCGCCACGCCAGATTGCCTTCACCTCCAGATTGCCTTTGCGCAGTTGGGCGTTATTACATAAAACAGCCGCAGTCAAGGCAAGCATTAACCCCGGTTCCGAATTTGCTTTTACCGGCTGTCCTCCGGCTAAAAACCGCCCTTGGGGAAGATAGCCCTCTCCCTCGACCTGGTACTGGTGCCCACCTGCCCAAACCTCCCGTACATTCATCTTGTTTTGAGTCATTGTGCCTGTTTTATCAGCACAAATCACTGTGGCGCATCCCAGAGTCTCTACCGCCGGCAAACGACGCACAATGGCATTCTTACGCACCATGCGCTGGACCCCGACGGCCAACGCAATTGTCACTACTGCGGGCAACCCTTCAGGGATGGCTGCCACTGCTAAAGAAACTCCCGCCATAAACATTTTGTAAGCTGGTAATCCCTGAGCCAAGCCCATTGCTACCACCAGACCGCAGATCAGCAGACAGCCGGCCACTAGCAATCGCCCCATTTGCTCAAGGCGCTTTTGCAGCGGAGTAGCTTCTTCCCCCGCTTCCTGAATCAAATGTGCAACTAAGCCCATTTCAGTCTGCATGCCGGTGGCAACTACTATCCCGCTGGCCCGGCCGCCCACTGCCATTGTTCCCATAAACACCATATTAACACGATCCCCCAGCGAACTGCCCAAACAGCCGGGCACTTCCACCTGTTTGTTTATCGGCTCCGACTCACCGGTAAGAGAAGCCTCATTGACTGATAGCTGGCGCACTTCTCCTAACCTGATATCTGCTGGGATACGGTCTCCTGCTTCAATTAAGACAATGTCACCTGGCACCAGTTTTTCTGCCGGTAGCTCAAGGCGGACACCGTCTCGAACTACGCGAGCCATGGGTGCCGTTAGTTCCCTTAGTGCTTCCAGAGACTTCTCAGCCCTGTATTCCTGCATAAAGCCTAAGACTGCATTAACTATCACAATGCCGATTATCACGAGCGCATCGGTATATTCCCCTAGAAGTCCGGAGAGCAATGTGGCTCCCAGCAGCACTAAGACCATGAAATCTCGGAACTGATAGCAAAAAAGAAGTATTGAGGAAGTCTTTTGTTTTTCTGACAAGAGATTAGGGCCGTTTTTATGCAGTTTGTCCGCCGCCTCATCACGAGACAATCCCTGTTCCGCTTTCACCTGAAAATACTGCAAAGTATTTTGGAATGTCATTCCGGACCATGGTAGCTGGCTCATTGCTTCACCTCATTTGGGTACTATTTTCCTTTACGCCATATATATTGCACCCCCAAACAAAAAAGCACTTCTCTCTTGCGAATCCAAACCATGGAATATCGATTGGTTGTCATAGGCTGCTACTGCTGATATACTAATGACGCAGTAATTGGAGGTGAAGCAAATGTCTGTTGACGGAATTACCCTAGCAGCAGTCTGCCAAGAACTAGCAAAAGAACTACCGGGAGCCAAAGTTGAGAAAATTGTCCAGCCACGACCCCTGGAAATTATCCTGCATTTGCGCAGCCGCCACAAATCGTTCCAATTGCTTTGCTCTGCCGATTCAGCTTTGCCGCGCATCCACCTTACTGAATCTAAACCGGAAAATCCTCCCGCCCCTCCCGCCTTTTGCATGCTCCTGCGCAAGCACCTAATCGGCGCTCGCTTTCTTTCTGTTGAACAAACCGGGCTTGAACGCATCCTTTCACTGCACTTTGGCGGCTATGACGATTTTGGCAATGAAATAAAAAAAACACTCCAATGCGAAGTTATGGGCAAACATTCTAATATCATTCTCACCATGCCTCGTGATGCAGGCACTTATATTCTCGGTTCCATAAAAATTGTCACTGAAGAGATGAGCCGCCACCGCGCTGTCCGGCCAGGTGAACTGTACATCCTCCCTCCTATTCAGAACAAATTAGATCTTTTCACACTAACTGAGGAGCGTTTGGCTGAAAAGCTGACAGAACTGCTGGAACAACCGGTGGAAAAAATTCTCGTTTCTGCGATAATGGGCCTAGGTCCGGATTTAGCCAGGGAAATCACTTATCGTGCTTCTGACGGTGATAATGCCCATCCCCTTGAAATTAACAGATCTCTAACTATGGAACTGCTTAAGCTGGCGGAAATAATTACACGAGGCAATTTTACTCCTTGTCTTGCCCAATCACCAGGCAGCCGACCATTCTTTTCCCCAGTCTTCATTACCAGTCTTCCTCCGGAATTCATCACTTCATATCCGTCGGTAAATCAAGGATTAGATCTGTTCTTTGACAGACAACTAGGCAAGCGGCGGGAAACAGAACTAAAACAACAGCTCTTGCAGACAGTTAGCAGCGCCATCTCCCGGACTGAAAAAAAACAACAGCTCCAGGAGAGAGACCTCTCAGAAATGGCAGAGGCTGACCGCTACCGGGTTTGGGGAGAAATGCTAACTGCCAGCATACACCTCCTCCACTCTGGCGCAAAAGAAGCTTCTGTTCCAGATTATTACAGTACAATGCAAGCAGAAATCCGGATCCCCTTAAACCCCGCACTCTCTCCCCAAGGCAACATCCATCGCTATTTTAAAAAATACCGCAAACTCAAAGACGGCGAAAAAATTCTTTCGCTCCGCCTCAGTGAAACGGTTGAAGAGCTAATCTATTTGGAATCTCTGCTATCTGCGCTAAAACACGCTACTCTGGAAGATCTTAGTGAAATACGCGAAGAGATGGAACAGAGCGGCTTAATCCGTGAACGCAAAACAAAGAAAAAAGTTGTTGCTACCGTTTCCATTCCGCTGCAATTAATTTCCGCAGACGGCATAACCATTTATATCGGCAAAAACAACCGACAAAATGACAGACTGACTTTACGCGATGCTTCCCCTCACGATACTTGGCTCCATGCAAAAGACCTCCCCGGTGCCCATGTGATCATTAAAAGCGCAGACCCGCCGGAATCTACTCTGCTGGAAGCTGCTCGCCTAGCTGTACGTTACAGTAAGGCAGCCTCCTCAGCAAATGTCCCGGTAGACTATACATTGGTCCGACATGTACGGAAACCTAAAGGTGCTAAACCTGGCATGGTAATTTATGATCATCATCGGACGGTTTATGTTACAGATTATCCGTCATAAGTTCCGAGCAAAACTATAAATTTCAGAAAAGAGGGTCGTAGACCCTTTTTTTGTTCGAGCGAAAATAACATTTTCTTTTGCCAAAAAGAAGGAATTCTGCATTTTAATGTAGAAAGATGTAGCATCAAATTTCATTACAATTCACAGGCATTTTTTCATTGTGTAGGAAATTATATGATTTCTTACACAATGGGGGGTCGTAGGGGGGATTCACCCTTACGCTCGCGGGGTGCTCAGAGCCCGCAGGCTCGCCGAAGGGGCGGCAGCCCCTAGCGGACAAGAAAAACGCATCTTTAGATAAAGCGCGAAGCGTTTTTCTTGTGTAGTAAGATTGTAGTTAAATAATTCCTGTCTTTTAAGGGGGACCTGCGGAATGCAGGAGTACTACACTGTGGCAGAAGTGGCTGAAATAAAAAATGTAAACCCCGAAACTGTCCGTCGCTGGTTGCGTGACGGAAAAATTTCGGGGCAACGTCTGGGCGGCACAAAATCCGGCTGGCGCATTCACCGTAATGAACTTTATCCGGAAGAGCCGCACCTGGAACAGCGAATTGTGGATCTAATTAAAAATATGCTGGAAGACAGAGCCATGTTTAACCAGTTTGCTCGGGATGTCCTTTATCTGCTAAAAAAAACAACTCGCCAACTATTACCGGAAGAAACAACTGAAATGTTTCTCGCCCGAACTAGCGCAAGAGACCCGGAGCTTACTGCGGTGCTGTGGCGAAGCCGGGTAAGCGAACAGAAAGACATTTTGGAAGATGTGTGTAGCATTCTGGAAAAGAATTATGAAAATTGCAAGAAAAGTTGGCAAACCAGTCTAGGGAAATAATTGAATCAACGCATAAACAACTCCCTGCAGATAAAATCAACTAGAGTGTGAACGGCAAGGTAAGAGCGCTGTCCGCACTTGCTTTTTTTGTAGCATAGGAAATTATATCGTTCAGGGAAGCTACGATCCTATGCGTTGGGGTTTGTAAGGGGCGTGCCCCTTACGCTCGCGGGGTGCTCAGAGCCCGCAGGCTCGCCGAAGGGGCGGCAGCCCCTAGCGGACAAGAAAAACGCATCTTTGGATAAAGCGCGAAGCGTTTTTCTTGTCCTCCTGTGCTGGGGACGATTCTTTTTGTCAGACTACTTGATTTTATCGCTGCAGTTTCCACTCATCAAGCATGCTTAACAGTAGCAAGAAACCATGTCTTGAATTCTAAAGAAAGATATTGAAAAATACCTGCATAATTGCCAACACTACATGAACCACGGCAAAAATCGTACCCCAAATCGCCAGTCGATGATGCCAGCGTCCCTTAAGCAGCCATCTATGGCGTCGGCCAAAATAGACGGCAGCCACAGCCGCAAAAATCAACAAAGCGGCGAGCAATCCGAACCAAATTATCATTCTGTATCCAAAGATGAACACCTTCTTGCCTCCTTCTCTTTGCTTCCTGCGCCTGCCTGCTGTTACCTCATTATTCTTGACCGCCAATGTCAGTTGAGGTAAGATTTAAACAAAGACTGTTTAAGTTTCAGGAGGCATGTATGAGTATAATATTTCGCCGCGAAACTGTAATGGCCACACTGCTGGATCCACGCAAAGATTTTGCGCCTGTAAAACACGAAATGGAGTTTCGCTATGACCCCTTAACGGGACGATCCACACGCCTAGCCCATTTAGGAGCCATCAAGCCACAACCACTGGACTACTCTGACTTTGAAGGTGACAATAAAGGATTTTGCCCGTTCTGTCCTCCAAATATAGCTCGCGTCACTTCTATTTTTCCTCAAGAACTGGTTCCGGAGGGCCGCCTACGCCAGGGAGCGGCTACCCTTATTGCCAATATAGCTCCGTATGATGTTTACAGCGGACTCGTTGTCCTCTCCGACAAGCACATCCTTTCAATGGCAGAACTTACGGCAGAAGTGCTGTGCGATGCTTTCACGCTGGCAATGAAGTTTTTGGCATCCGTCCGCCTCTACGATAAAAGTATTCCCTACTTTTTTATCGGTTGGAACTATATGCCGCCATCCGGTGGTGGATTGGTGCACCCACATATTCAGGTCTTTGGTAGCAACAATCCAGGCAATGTATTTATGGATAACCTCCATAGCACCCGCCGCTACAAGACAGAGAATAACCGCCTATACTGGCCAGATTATCTTGCTGAAGAGATAAAATTGGGCCAGCGATTTCTTGGTAAGACCGGCGAGATTTACTGGCTTACCCCCTTTGCCCCACTTGGTGTGCTGGGTGATGTCCTTGGGGTAGGCCCCCACAACTGCACCCCCCGGGAATTACAGCGAGCATTGTTAGCAAATTTGACAGACGGACTTGTTCGCCTCTTCTCCTATTACAGGAACAACGGCATCTTTAGCTTTAACGCATCTATCTGCTTTAGCCCGGCAGGCGACGATGAAATTCCCTTGCTAATCCGCTTCTCACCCCGCACCTTCCTAAACACTAAATACTTCCCGCCCGACACTAATTTTTTTCAGGTCATGATGCAACAACCCGTCTGCGTCGTACGTCCTGAAAAGTTGGCAGACGAGATACGTCCTTTCTTTTTAGCATAAACTTTAACACAATCGGGAAACTAGCTGCTAAAGCCTTTGGTTTTTGCCTCAATCTGTAAAAGTATACTTTTTAATAAAAAAGTGCAGATTAATGGCAAAAGGAGGTGCAGCCAAAAGATGACCACGTTTCACTGGATACACATTATTGCTGGCGTCTGGTTAGCGTTCGTAAATTTTATGCCCTTTCTGACAACAAACATGCTGATGTTTAACAATGTGACAATCGGCATTATTATTGCCATTTATAACGCGTACATGTTATTTGCTCAGAGTAAAATTAATACAAAGAGCAAAAGTTAATTATAGCCACTAGCGGGCTTCTGCTTAGCCAATAGTCATCCAACTGTAGACTAGGAAAAATCCTAGTCTACAGCTTTTTTTAGCGCATTTTCCATTCCCTCATTAAAAATCCGGCCGGAATTGTGCATTATTGTATCTATCCCACTGTCGGTCTGCTCAAATTTCATGGAGGCCAAACATGGGTAACTCAAACACATCAAGCCTGAGGTGGGCACCGCTTTGCTGGCATCCATCCCCTTTAAAAGACCCACAGTATATTCCGTAGAACCACAGGGTGAACCGCGTAAAACCCGAGCCTCCATAATCTGTCCACTCTCTGTCAGCGTCACGTCGAGAATCGGTTTCCCAAAATGTCGGCTGAATTCGCAAATTATTTCATTTGCATAAGATTGCACTGCTCCACCAAAACCGACAGTATTCTCATCGAGAGAGCAAAGCGGCTCAGGGAAAACGATAGTAACACCTTTCAATTCCAGCTCTTTGCGCAATTGATTGCGCAATCCAGCGGGAATCCAAGCAGCGTTGTCGATTGAGGCAATCACAGCCTTACAGCTAGTAAGTTCTGCGATTGCAGGTAACAATTGTGCAGCTTGCGGTGTTTCAGCTAAATGTAAGAGCAAATCGCAACTAGGTAGCCTATCAGGCAAAAATAATTCCGGCTCATCCACAATTATTTCCTGAATCAGCGGCACATGAAAAGTATTAACTTGCCAGTTAGGAGCTCTTTTGTGCAGATTATCCACAACTCGCTGGCCATAACCTCCCTGGACTAAAACTAATATTCTCATCTCTCATCCCTCCTAGATTACAAAATTTTAGACATTTTTACTAAATCTCCTGCTTAGAGAAAAAAATCGCAGCCAAAAAGCCCGCGCTTTTTCTAAAGGTTTTAATAAAGAAAAGCGTGGCGATCCACGCTTTTCTTAAAACTCAAACAGCTCATGATGTATCCGTCTACCAGGCACCCCTTTTTCACGGAGTGTTTTCATAATTGCCAAGCTAAGCATAGGCGGCCCGCAAACAAAGAAATGACACCTAGCCAGCTCAGGTACATATTTGTCGATCACTTTGCCGCCAATCCTGCCCTTCTCTCCCCGCCAACTCTCTTGTGCCGACATTACGTAGACAACTTTAATATTTTCCATTTCCCGTGCCATCTTGTCTAACTCTTCTTGAAAACATAATGCCTCTTCATCTTTATTGCCCCAGATAATAGTTACTTGCTTTTCAATTCTTTCATCATAAATATAACGCAGCATGCTCATAAAAGGTGTAATCCCGATGCCGCCGGCAATGAAAGCCAGCCTATCACAGTCATAATTTAAAAAGCTAAAAATCCCATACGGCGCATCGATCAGGGCTAAATCGCCTACTTTGGTGTCTTTAATAGTAGCTGTAAAGTCGCCCAATTCCTTCGGTGTAACGGTAAGCATCTCCCAAGTAGGACTGGAGGATATGGTAAAGGGATGCGCAGAGGAAAGTTTTCCGTTTCGCAGCAGCCTCAGATACATAAATTGTCCCGGTTGATAAGCTAATTGTTTTCCTTTAAAATAAAGGCTCCAGATATCTTTAGATTCCTGCTGAACCTTTACTACTTCATACAGATTTTTGCGGATCTTGATTTCCCGGATAATCTTTTCGACTAGCAATAGCGCGAACAGGAGGGTAAGAATCAGCCAAATATAATAAAGCAATGACCCCGGCAGAGCGTTTCCAAAAATATGGATTAGCGCCACGGGAAACAAGATGTAATTGACTTTATGAATGTTTAGCCACAATTCATATGATAGCTTCAGTTTTTTGTGAAAAGAGGCCACAAAGGCTGTCAGCATCAGCATCAGCAACACAGTCAGACCAGCAATGCGAAACGGCGTGCCTGCGCTAAACAAACCTTCATGCATAAACAACAGCAGTGGATGTAAAAGTAAAAATATTAAGGCTAAGCGACCGAGCAAGCGATGAGCATGAATCATTCTATTTAATCCAAAGCCAGATTCAATCAACTTCAACCGTGAGCTTAAAACGAACTGCAAAAAGAAAAACCAAAAACCTAGCGAAGCAAAAAGCCTATTGAGCTGCCTAATAGAGAGCGGACTTTCTCCGCCAAGCAAGGCGCTACTTACCCAGGCATAGATAATAACCGCAGTAAAAAAAGAAACTACAAGCCAAAATCTCTCTTTTTTCAACGAGTCTACCTCCAAGCAGTAATTATTCTATTTTTACTAGTTTAACCTACGCTTTGCTTATTTTCTTTAACATAATCTTACAACAAAAACTAAATAAAAGGATGGCGCGAGCCATCCTTTTATTAGTTTCCAACCTGCATAAACGACACCCGTCAACTTCCGGTAGACGAGTGTGCCACAATCCTCTGTTCGATAGGATATTTTTCAAAGCCTAAGCGATCCGCCAATTCCTTGTAAGAAGTTGGCTTGATAGTGAGTGTCACGCCTAAAGCAGCTTGCAATTTTGCCTGCAGACTGCCAGACAACTCAGCCGCTTGATTCTTATCAAGAAAAGCAGCATCGATCCGCAACTGCGCAGGTTCGCCATGCAAGACTGCCTGCCATAACAGCAGGTTAGGCTCTGCTGCCAAAACGGAATATAGACTGCTTAGATTAACTGTGCGTCCCTGCTCGCCGCCCAGGTTTTTATACTCATCAAGACGCTCAATTTCACCAAGAACACGTGGAAGAGAGCGCTGACAGACAGGGCAGGGCTCATAAGTAATACTCTCAGCTAAGTCACCGGTGCGAAATCTGACTACACACGAACCAAGCGCATTGAGATTAGTCAAAATTAACTCGCCTCTGCCCTCAACCCCAGGCACAGCATCAAGCTCCAAAAATGCGTGGTCTGGGTAAAAATGATAGCCGCTGCCTGGCGAACATTCTGCCCAGGCAGACTTAGCCTCATTAAGGAAGTAGACTCGCTTCACCTGCCCATCCGGAGAACCGACCATGCGCAGCAACACTTCCAAACGCTTTACTTGGGCGAGCGGCACCGGACCATAACCAACAATCAGCTTATTTAAATTGGGAAACTTCAAATTAAAATGAACTGCCGTTTGCAAAAGAAACTCGGCATAACCAGGCGTGGTAAACAAAGTGGATGCTTCCATATTTTCCATGGCGGTTAAAATCTTTTCTGTGCCCAGGATCCGGCCACCGCCACTTTGCAGCACAGTTGACCCCAACTTTAGTCCCCCATAATAAACCTGCCAGAAAGACAAGTTGGGTGCGTAAGACATGGCGTTAACAATAGTATCATCCCTCGTTATACCAAGAATCTCCATCATGCGCAGCCCTGTATCACCTAAGTTTTCAATATCTGCCACCGAATAGACATACGGTGTTATTTTGCCTGTTCTGCCTGCGGAAAAAAGTAATTGATTCGTTGCATACTTTTTAGGAACAATTTCTCCCGCTGATTTTCCTTTAAAAAGTCCAAATAAACCTCCGCCCTTAGACGAAACTGACTGTTCAGGCACTTCAAGAACATAGCGCCGGTAACTCTCAAGATTGTCGGGCTGAGACAATAAATCACTTTTAACGGTAAAAGGCTGTTTTTGCAAATCAGCAGCTGAACGGGGAACACCGGTTTCCCTCCAGCTATCACGATAAAACGGATGTCGCACAGCCACTTCACCTGCGAAAAAGTCCTGCATTTGCTGTGCCTGAAATTGTTTAATCTGTTCCGGTGTCATACGGCATAATTTTGCAAAATTCTCCAAGTATGTTTCCCTCCTTGCGGACTCTACTTTTGAGGACGATTGTCAACAATTCGCTTTTCTTTTAATTCCGTTTCCATCCCTACGCGAGCCAAAACCTGTTCCGCAGGAAGAAAGATAATTTGATTGGGCGCCACTTCTGTATCACGAATAACTTTCTGCCGCAAGTCACTTTTTAATTCCTCGATGTTTACCCCGGCAGCAGGTGCAATATACAGATTAATCTCATCTAAATCAAAGGGATCATTGTTGCGTTTGCAGACTTCTACCTGCCACTCGACAACCTGAGGATGGCCCATCATTAAGGGGAAGAAGTTATTCAAATTTACCAATGTACCCTTCACTTTTGTCAAATCAAACTCTTTAAATTCCGACTTGCGCTGCAGATTAGCAGTGATTCGCGGCACTGTGCGACCACAGTTAGGACAGGGAGTGTAAAGAATCCCGCCTTTAGCCACATCGCCGGTGCGATAACGAAGCAGGCAACTGCCGCGCCAGTCAAGCGCAGTATAGACAATTTCACCTTCTTCTCCTTCAGCCACATGCTCACCAGTCGCCGGGTCGATCATCTCAATTATCTCGGTATCCGGGTAAGTATGATAGCCGTAAGAGTCATGTGAAGGACATTCTCCCCAGGCTAAACGGCTTTCCGTACAAGCGTACGTGGCTAAAACCTGAGGGTTTTTCGCGCCCATTTCCTGTAAAAGAGCGATAATTTTATCTTTTAGCCCCGGCGGCACACGCTCCCCGCCGAAAAGGACCTTTTGCACAGAAGAATAGTCTCTCTTCTGTTCGGCTGCTTGACGCAAAAAGTAATACGCATACCCCGGGATAAAGGAAATAACTGTTGCCTTCATCATCTCCACCGCACTCATCAGATTTTGAGTGCCCATTACCTTGCCGCCGCCGCTATGCAGAGAGGCGACGCCCATGCTATCTGCTGCGAAAAAGGCCTGCCAAAAAGCCAAATGCGGTGCATAGGGAAAAGCATTCACAAGAATATCTTTTTCGCTCAACGCAAAAACGTCCAGCAGACGCCTGCCAGCCTCCCGAATAGTTTCAAGGTCACGCAAGGTGTAGACAAAGGGAGTGGGCTTAGCCGTCCGACCGGTAGTAAAATGAATATGTGCCGGCTTATAATCATAAATTTTTTCGTCAACCACCTGTTTGCCACCATAAGGGGACAACTTAGCCATGTGTCCATATTTTTCTGAAACTTCTTCGTCAGGGCGAATAATAAAGTCACGATGTTTGGCTGGCTCTGCGTCTGTGGGCGCGATGTCTTCCTTGTAGGTAAACGGCAGATGAACTAAATCCTGGACCCCTTTAAACTTATAGGGGTCCAGTTTAAGCTCCTGAAAAATACGCCTATAATGTGGACTGTAGGGATAAATTTGATTCACTATGAAGGCCCGCAGTTTGCGATCCTGCATTTGACGAACCTCTGCCCACGGTTTTTTGCTAAGTTTTTCCCAATTTTCCATGCATCAGCACTCCCTTAACCAATGACCGAGAAAATGTCATAAAGTGTGAATATCGACAGAATACATAAAATGGAGAGAATAAGAATAGTTATCGGCAAAGCCTTGCCATTATAACGTTCTTCCCTGTAATCGCCCCAACCATGCATCATATCAACCGTTGCTTTAACCTCAGCCGGCGGCTCCTTCGTGAACCATGAAACAACAATGGTCACAATAAAAGTAATGGGAATGCTAAAAGCGATAACTTTTACCCAACCCAGCGGACCGTAGAGAAAACGCGAAATCATCGTCGCTTCCCAACCAACAATTTCAATCAACACATACGGAATGAAGCTGGTCAAAAAGCCCACAATCATCCCGGCGCCGGCGCCTTCTTTAGTTGTGCGCTTCCACCAAATACCCAGCACCATCGGCACACCAAAAGCGGCACCTGCAATTCCAAACGCCCACATAATAGTGACCAGAATAAACTCAGGCGGTCGCAAGGAAAGCAGTGTCACGACAACTCCCACCACTAACATCACTTTAGTAGCCATTTTAAGCAATTTCTCAGGACTTGTGTTTGGCCTAAGCGACCCGTACAAGTCATGCACAATACCTGTGCCCATAATCATCAATAATCCCGCTACGGTAGAAATGCCAGCTGCCAGCGCGCCGCCCACAGTTATTGCCAGCCAAGCATTGCCCGCAATAGCATCTGTCAGGATAAAAACGAGCTTATCATAATCAGCTACGGCAACTTGCACGCCTTGGCTCGCCACATAATATACGCCTGCAAAACCCAAGGCGTAGACACTGGTGTTAACAAACCCCACTAGGAATGTGCAAAATACAGCGCTCCAGCGAGCTTCCCGAGCATCACGCACAGTAAAGAAACGCATTACAAAATGCGGCAGACCAATAATTCCAAAAAAAGTGCCGAGAAACACAGCAATATACCAAACAGGGTGGACAATGAAGGGGAAGAAGAAATGAGGCGTAACGGCAAGCATGGCCGGCACCATTTCCCCATAACCAAGGGGCGGGAACCACCAACCTGCAGCGCCTAATGCCCGTAAAATAATCATCACCGGCACAAATATGGCAAAAAGCATAACCACACTTTGGAAGGATTGGCTATAAGTCACACCGTACATCCCTCCCACCATAACATATAAAGTAACTACTAGGCCACCGATTAAAATTCCGTAAACTTGCGGCAGTCCCAACAAAACTTGAAAGATAATCCCTATGCCCTTAATGTTAGCGATTAAATAGAGAATGCTAACTATTAACATAATAACTACTGCTAATATGCGCAGGTTCTTACTATAGAATCGCTCACCGATGAAAGCCATGGTCGTAAAAGATTTGTGCCTGCGTAAATAAGGAGCAGCCAGCACCAACATGCCAATAAATGATGCGGTAAAAGCCGCATACAGAGCGATTGCCAGATAAAAACCATGGAAAATCAATGCGGTGAGGCCTAAAAATGTGGTCAGGCTCAGCGAGAGCGAAACCATGGCCAAACCATTGTTTACTGCGCCAATGGAACGACCTGCCACAAAATAGTCCGAGACATTTCTTGTCATCTTCCGTCCCCAAAAACCAAAGAAAACGGAAATCGCTAGCACAAGAACGGAAACTATTATTCCCTCAATAAAAATACCAGACATAGCGCACCTCCCCTTTAAGTCTTAATTTTCTCGTTTGTCAATCCCGTCAAGCACTAAAGTCCAGATAGCGCCTAGCAGAGTTGCGCCCAGCCAACTCCCCATAATCAGCAGCACATAATGCAGAGGCAAGCCAAAAATACTAGTATGCGGCGTGAACTGTGGCGCAGGACCAAAGAAAGCATCTTTACCCAGCACGAAAAAGATACTAATAAAACCACCTGTGAGAGACAGCAGTGTAAAAACAATCCCCGTTACCCAAGCCTCCCGCTTGTAATCTTTCATTTTCTCACCTCCCTCCTTGAATTTAAGAACTCTTGTCATAATTTGCTATTTTTTGCCTGCTACCTAAGTAGTGCAATTATTCGTAAAAGTTATTCCATATCAAAAGTAGATATTCCTGCAAGCAAGGTTGATAATTCGAAAAATTTATTAAATATAATTATTTATGATAATAACATTTTACACAAGAATACTTTTTTCAATATTAGGTCTTTTTTTGCTTGGATCACCAACCAGCAAAAAGCCATGGAGTATTCTCCAAGGCTTACACAGTTAACTTGGTGTCAGGGACGGGATTTGAATGCGTATGGATTTACCACACGCCCCTCAAACGTAGGTGTACCTCGCGAGCCCATGAACTCTGTTTAGACCTCGTATTTCGCCTTGTGCTCTTTTACTTTGTCACTGATCTGATCAATAGATTCGGGATTGTCTTTTAACTTGTTAGCCCAAACCCTTCCGGGATGTATAGTATCCCATCTGGATCGTTTGCCCAAGTGTCGTCCGCTGCCGGGGTCATGATTTCCAAAACCATCTATCACCATGTTCCAGACCGGGTAAAACAATTCTATTAATAAAGCTTCGCCAAGCGGAATCCAAATATCATCAACTACAAGATAGCGGCAGAAGAAGTCGTTAATATCCAAGTTTTCAGCTTGTCTTATGGTTTCCGCGTGTTCACTGAGCCGTCTGTAAAGAACTCTCCCCGGTGCCTCATCAAACCCGTAGCCGCCTTTTCTTGAACCAGCCGGTACAGCCTTACCAACATAGATGGGAAGTCCAAATTGTCCGTCTCTATTTCTCTTGGCAATCGAATCGTAAAGCGGATACTGTCCCACATAATAGATAGCGTAAACTCCCGCACCTTCAAAAGACTCCTCCGGGGGTAACGTGGAAACGGGCTTTGCTAATAAAACTCCCGAAACACTAGCCGCCAGATTTTTCTTTTCCAGTGGGTTATACGGTTTATCGAACATTTCGCCCATCCTTTACAAGGAGATATTCTGAAGGTGTGTTCGAAGATTTTGAGTTACAAAAGACGCGAGTTTTACGGGCACGGCATTGCCAATTTGCCGCATGCTTTCCGTCCAGGAGCCGGGGAAAACGTAATTATCGGGGAATGTCTGTAGCCTGGCACTTTCGCGGACTGTAAAATACCGAACTCTCCCATCGGGACGCAAAAGCATGTTTTCGCCGCCGGGTACTCCATGGTCACCCGCTTTTAATGTTTTTGATGGTTCATCCAACGGACTTCCGGTATGTCCTGAATATTGCCTAGCTCCCGGCCTGAACTCGTGGTTAGCTATCGCATGCACATTATTGGCGTCTTCCGGGTCAGGTAAGTCCGAGATCGCATCACGCACAGTTCTCCACGGTTGTTCTAGGGGAGCGATAATTTTACCGTGAAGCATATTGATTCTGTTTTTGAGTTTAGTCGGAATATCCGGTTGTTGTTTTTTCGCCACCAGATGACGGTCCCAGTATTCTTCGGTAACCCATTGACTCCACAGTAAAGCCTCGTGGGAGTGGGTGGGTTTAGGGAAAGACCATTCCATGTGGATATCATTCCTCACTCCGACAATAAAAACACGTTCGCGTTTTTGCGGCACACCGTAGTCGGCAGCGTTCAACACACGATATACGACACGATATGATAGCCCGTTACATTTTCCCTTCGTGTGATAACGTTCTAGGCGAGGCAGATGGTCTTGCCAGTTCTCATTACCCGACCTTACGACTTCCGGATATGTCAATTGAAGAACAATGTACTCAAAATACTTACTGAACGATTTGCGGATTAGACCTCTCACGTTTTCCACCAGTACTATTTTAGGGCAAGTTTCCCTCACCGCCCGAACCATTTCCGGGAACATGTCGCGTTTATCTAAATAACCACGGTGTTTCCCGCCAATAGAAAAGGGTTGACACGGGGGGCCGCCCGCCAGCAGGTCGATATTGCCGGAGTATTTATTAAAGTTAAACAGACTTACGTCTGTCTGAAATAATTGCCAATCCCGAACCGGAGCTATTCCACGTTCCTGATTAAGTCGAATGGTATTGCAAGCATTGCTATCCCACTCGATACCCCCTTCATGTTTAAAACCGGCATCCGAAATGCCCAACGCTAAACCTCCGGCACCTACAAACAGTTCAAACGATTTCATTAGATAATTACTCCCTTCAGGCTATTCCGTAGAAATATTGGAGAAGTTGTTTTAATATAAATTCGTCAAGTTTTGTAAAAATCCTTTTACACTGCGAAAAAAAACGAACACTTGTACGTGAATAATGGAAAAATCTTGAATGATTAACATAGCTTCATCCCCTTCGACTTTTTCCCTTTACTAGGAAATGTCGCCTCTGGACACAAGAAACCGGCTCGCATCGCGTGCAACTTGCTATTCATGCTACACTGACTACCCCCGCAACGGTTTTTCTGTGCGTGTCAGCATCACATATTTCCTGAAAGCAAAAAAGCCGTGGAGTATTCTCCACAGCTTACATGGCAATTTGGTGTCGGGGACGGGACTTGAAAGCGTGATACCATCATTTATAGCCTTGTATAAAGGCTGATAATCCTTTATTCATCGGGGTTTCTTTGATTGGCATTTTTATCCAATTGGCTGTTTTTTGACTGTTTGGGACAGAAATCTGCCCCAAAATCTGCCCCACTTTTAACCGCTGGAAGGCCGGAGAGCGATAACCTTGCCCGGCTTTTTTTCCTCTGCCGTCGTCGAAGCCTCACCCTTTTTAGTGAATGCGTCTTCCATCAAGTCAGCGGCCTGCCGGTCTTTACTCTCCAGAAAATGGCTGTATATATTTTGCGTTGTCGCTGAAGTGCTATGTCCCAACCGTCCCGCCACCGTCTGAATGTCCATCCCTCTGCTAATAAGGAACGTGGCGCTTGTGTGCCGCAGTCCGTGGAAGTTTAAGGGAGGCAGATTGTTTTTCTTTAGGAATATAGGGAACCAATCTGTCAAGGTGTATGTGTGCATGGGTTTTCCGTCCCAGGTGACAAACAGGCGGGCATTTCCCCGGCAGAGGAATCCTTTATCTTGCTGATCCTCTCTGTACTGTGCCAGCGTAGTCAGCAGCGTATCATTAACTGATATTTTCCGCTTACTTAATTCTGTTTTCGGCTGCTTCGTAAAAGTTCCTTGCCCGGGCAAATATTGGCTTGTTTGCCGAATCTCCACCGTTTTTTTAGTAAAGTCAACATCCTGCCACTCCAGCCCCATAATTTCCCCCAGCCTGGCGCCGGTCATAATGGCTAGGTATGTCGCCACCTTGTACTTGACTTCGCTGCCGGTTAGCCTGTCCAGCGCCTCAAGCAGTTTCTGCGTTTCGGCTTCATCATAGCAACGAGCCTTTTTCTTATCCGGTTTCGGCGCGTCAACTCGTTTTGCAGGGTTATCACCCTTATAAACGTCCCACATTATAGCCTTGTCGTAGATCGCACTTATCAAACTGTGATGAATTTTAATGGTTTTTTCTGAAAGCCCGGCAGAAGTGTCTTCAGCGCCAACACCGTCGCCCGAGTATCTAAGAAATTTATGCTCCTTTCGCATTTTGTTATAAAACTCTACCAGGTCAAGGGGTTTCACCCTGTCCAGCCGCTTATCGCCTATTGCAGGGAATATGCGGCTCTCTAGCACCTGTTTATAACGGAATAACGTCTTTGGAGCCAGCTCTATTTCTGCATAGTCTGTAAGCCATTTTTCAGCGAATTTTCGGAAGGTGATGTTTGCTCCCTGTTTGAAGTCTCCGCTGTCAACGTCTGCAATAAACCTTGCCATCTGCCGCTCAACTTCCCGCTGACTGTTCGCTTTAACGTCTTTTGATTTTTCCCTATACCGTAGCCGCCAAACGCCGGGGCGCTTCTCATAGTAATTACCGGCCACCTTCTCCAGCTCCTTTCCCTTTCTCCCGTGCATACCGCTCCAGCAGATACTTAATCAGCTCGCTCTTGTTTTCCACCTTAGACAGTACCCTTGCCGCCTCTTCGCTTAAGCCTGCAGTCTTGAATGCTACAATTTGCGGTAGTCCGTACA
>Ga0208735_100050_pt1 | contig 77886 bp, 91 predicted proteins | sample Subbio12Aug_8Aab_FD_184829 | JGI IMG/M metagenome (GOLD analysis project Ga0208735, IMG submission 184829) | Serpentinite rock and fluid subsurface biosphere microbial communities from McLaughlin Reserve, California, USA - CR12Aug_8Aab (SPAdes) | ecosystem: Environmental > Terrestrial > Deep... | reverse complement strand
CAGACGAGGTCGAAGTACCCACAGACACCGCACCGGTGGTCCGTTTAGTTAATACTCTGATCAATCAAGCTGTTAAAGAACGAGCCAGCGACATTCATCTCGAGCCACACGAAGAAGGGATGCGGGTGCGCTTTCGTATTGACGGCATGTTGCACGACATCACTCGCTTAGATAAAGACATTTCTTTGCAAATAGTCTCGCGCCTAAAAGTAATGGGTGGGTTAGATATTTCTGAGCGCCGTCTGCCACAGGACGGTAGCCTTCGTTTTGCTGAGCTGAGCGAGCCATTGGATTTGCGTTTATCCACTTTGCCTACCATCTTGGGTGAAAAACTGGTGCTTCGTCTCCTTAAATCTGGTAGCACGAAATTATCGCTGGTTGAGATAGGGCTGGCCGAAGAGCCCCGCCGCCAGCTAGAGAGTATGCTACAAAGCGCTTATGGCATGGTACTCGTCACTGGGCCAACCGGCAGTGGCAAGACTACCACGCTGTATTCTGCGTTAGGCGTCTTGCACACTCCGCATCGCAATATTGTCACTGTCGAAGACCCGGTGGAGTTTCGCGTCCCCGGCATCAACCAGGTGGCAGTTAATGCCCGCATCGGCCTAAGCTTCGCTCAGGTCCTCCGCGCCTTGGTGCGCCAGGACCCGGATGTGATCATGGTCGGTGAAATTCGCGACAACGAGACCGCAGACATCGCTATTCGCTCGGCCCTGACCGGTCACTTTGTCCTTTCCTCCCTGCACACCAACGATGCCCCGAGCACTATCACCCGCCTTGTAGATATGGGAGTAGAGCCTTTTTTAGCAGCCTCATCTCTTCTTGGCATTGTCGCCCAGCGCTTGGTGCGGCGTCTTTGCCGTCACTGCAAGCAATCAACGACCTTGCCTTCCGGTTCGCCGCAACTTATCGCAGCTGGACTTGACCCCAAGAGGGAGCACCGCTTCTACGATGCAAAAGGTTGTGAGAGTTGCAACGGTGAAGGTTACAGCGGCCGCCTCGGCATCTTTGAGGTCTTACCGATTACGGAAGAACTGCGGGAGATGATTACCGCGCGGGCCACGGCTGGGGAGCTTCGCCGTATGGCCATAAAAATGGGCATCCACACCTTTCGTCAGGACGGACTGCATAAAGCCGAACAGGGTCTTACCACAATCAGCGAAATTTTGCGCATGACCTATCAGGAGGAATAACATGTCAGGTACCGCATTTGCTATCAATGAACTGCTCCGTCAAGCCAATCTAGAGAGGGCTTCAGATTTGCATCTCACGGTGGAACTCCCCCCTATGCTGCGCATTGACGGCGAACTTGTGCCCATGCCGGGTCTGCCGATACTTACTCCCGCTGATACAAAGAGCATCCTCGAAGAAGTTTTGAACGAGGCACAATTCGCAGAATATACACGGCAGGGGAGCGTTGACTTTGCGCGCAGTCTACCCGGCATTGGCCGTTTTCGCGTCAACGCCTATAGGCAGCGCTACGCCGCCGCTTTGGCTCTTCGCCTTATCCCCGTAGGTGTACCGAGCCTCGATGGCCTGGGGATGCCAAAAATAATCGGTGAATTGGCTCGCAAACATTCCGGTCTGGTCATTGTCACCGGGCCAACCGGTAGCGGCAAATCCACTACCCTAGCGGCAATGATCGCCCAAATTAACCGCGAAGAATCCCTGCATATCTTGACTTTAGAGGACCCGATTGAGTTCTTGCACCGCCACAATAAGAGCATGGTCAACCAGCGTGAAATCGGGCCGGATACTCCGTCCTTCGCCTACGGCCTTCGGGCCGCCCTGCGCGAAGACCCCGATGTCATCTTAGTCGGCGAAATGCGCGACTACGACACCACCCAGATTGCCATCAGCGCGGCCGAAACAGGTCACCTCGTCCTCACCACCCTGCACACCCCCTCGGCCTCGCAGACCATTGACCGCATCATCGACATCTTTCCTCCCCAACAGCAGTCGCAAATCCGCATCCAGCTAGCCGCCTCACTGCAGGGGGTCATTGCCCAGCAGCTCCTGCCGCGGGCCGATGGCCCGGGCAGGGTGGCCGCGGTAGAAATCCTAGTCGCTACCCCCGCCGTGCGCAACCTCATTCGCGAAGGCAAGACTCACCAACTACCCTCCATATTACAAACCAATGCCCGACTAGGCATGATTACTATGGAGGCCTCACTGCGCACTTTGCTCCAGCAAAACATTATCAGTCCAGCCGCTTACGAAGTCTACTCCCAAGAATTTAGCTTGATGAAAATCCTAGAATAGGGGAGAACTTATGGCTATTCTTTACGACTATCGCGCCCGCACCGCCGACGGTCAACAGAAGGCGGGGCAAATCGAGGCCGACTACGAACAAGAAGCGCTGCTTAAGCTGCAGGAAAGAGGGTTAGTCGTGGTGCACCTAGAGCCAAGCCGCGACATTTCCACTTATTTGACCCGCAGTAGCACAGGCAAGGTGACTCTCATTGCGCAGGCTGTTACGCTCAAAGATCTGGCCATTATGTCGCGCCAGTTTGCGGTGCTCTACGGCGCGGGCGTAAGCATTTTACAGAGTCTGCGCACCGTGGTGCGGCAGACGCAGAACGCTCGCTTAAGAGACCTTTTACAGCAAGTCGCCACCATGGTTGAAGCAGGGCAGGGCATGGGTGAGAGCATGAAGAGATATCCAGCCGTCTTTCCGCCTTTGCTCTACAACATGGTCGCCGCCGGCGAAATTGCCGGCTCCTTAGAAGAAGTATTAAACCGCGCCGCGACGCATTTTGAACGGGAGTATGATATGGAACAGAGAATTAGAGCAGCCCTTAATTACCCTAAAATGGTAGTTAGTGCCATGATCTTGGTGGGTGGCTTTCTTGTCGCTTTTGTCGTTCCCCGTTTCGCCGACATTTTCACCATGCTGGGAGTTAAGCTGCCCTTGCCCACGCGCATATTGCTCGGCATGGGGGCCTTTATGGAGCGGTTTTGGTGGGTTCTAGCGCTTATCGCTTTTGCGGCATATATTAGCCTTAAGTTCTATGCCAAGACTAAAAAAGGACAAATCACCATGGATAGTCTTGCACTCCGCTACCCGATTTTTGGCGACATTACCAAGAAAAAAATCGTCTCGCGCTTTTGTCGCAGTCTGGCTACCCTCTCTAAGAGCGGTGTGCCCATCATCCCCGCCCTCGCTCTCGTGCGGCAGACTCTCGGCAATTCCGTCTTTAGCGATGCACTCCGCCCCGCCCAAGACGCAGTGCGCATGGGGCAGGGGGTGGCCGCACAACTTGAAAAAACGGGCTACTTTCCGCCCCTAGTCGTCCAAATGGTCGCCGTCGGCGAAGAAACCGGTAGTTTTGACCAAATGCTAGAGAAGGCATCGGAGTTCTTAGATGCTGAAATAAGTAGCACCACCGACAATATAGCCCAGTTGCTCGAGCCCATCGTCATCGGCGTCCTCGCCATCGTCGTCACCTTTATAATTCTTGCCATCGTTATGCCCATGTTCGACACTTTTAGACTGATTGGATAAAAATATTCTGCACAAACAGCAGGAATAACTATGATATTTGTTGTAATATCAATGAGGGGCATCATATTACCCCAAAAACCAAAAGGAGATGGAAAAATGAAAAATCATCGGAGAAAAAGAGAACTCGGCTTTACCCTCATCGAACTCCTCGCCGTCGTCGCTATCCTCGGCATCCTTGCCGGCGTCGCCGTCCCAAGGGTTATGGGGTCGTTAGCAGAGGCGCGGACCCAGGCTAACGCAGCCAATATTGCCATTTTACAATCGGCTGTGGAGCGCTGGGGGATGGTCAATAATCTACAAGCTACGCTACTCGGGTGGAATGGATTGCTGGCTACTCCCCCGGCTACTGTGGGTACTCATGTAATCAGCCCAACTGCGCTTGCCCCTCTTTACATCGCCAGTCTTCCAACCAGCCCACTAGGAGGGACTTATCAGGTCACCATCGCTTTAGTAGGTACTGTACACACCGCGACAGTCGTTCGCGTCCCCTAACACCACCCCATCCATTATCGTCAGGCCCGAGCACCCCTCGGGCCTCTTTCCATCAAATAACCTCCTCACTCTAACCTCCCGCCTCCGACCTCTCGCCTCTCATTTCTCACCTCTAACCTCTAGTTCAGTTGGGAGTGTGCGCCATCGCTACCATCCTTTGGCTTTTAGTCGGCTCTTTCTTCAATGTAGTCATTCATCGCTTGCCGCGCGGGCAGAGCATTGTTTTCCCTCCTTCGCACTGCGTCAGCTGCGGGGTAAGGCTCTCGCCTAAGGAGTTAATTCCCTTTTTCTCTTATGTATGGCAAAAGGGCCGCTGCCGTCACTGTGGGGCCGCTATTTCGCTCCGCTATCCCTTGGTGGAGTTACTCACTGCGGTGTTGCTCAGCCTCATTTGGTACCTGCAAGGTGGTTCTCCGTCCACCTATGCGTACTTGATTTTTGCCTCGCTCCTCATCGTCATAAGTTTTATCGACATCGACCATATGTTAATTCCCGACCAGCTACTGGTGGCCGGAGTGGGGGTTTGGTTGGTGTTGCAGCTTTTGTCGCCCTTTATTGCCTGGTCTGATGCCCTCGCGGGCAGTGCCTTGGCCTTCGCCCTCATGTTGGTTATTTTTGTGCTTTCGCGGGGGGGCATGGGCTTTGGTGATGTCAAGTTGGTGGGGCTTATTGGCCTCTACCTTGGTTTGTCCCTCACCTTGCTCAGCTTGTTTTTGGCATTTGTCCTAGGTGCGGCAGTGGGCCTGACCCTCATCCTTCTGCGCCTGAAGAAAGGAAAGTCAGCTTTGCCTTTTGGCCCATTCCTCGCCCTCGGCGCTTACCTGGCCATGGTCTGGGGCGGCGACATCATCCGTTGGTATTTGCAAATCTCGGGGTTCTAGGGGGTGCTCTTGTGCAATGCGCGCGCCAAGAAGGCTACTCACTCATCGAAATACTCGCGGCGGTGGCCATTTTAGCGATTGCCGTCTTGCCCCTGATGGGGATGTTTACGGCTGCCCTGCGCAGTGCTCACTTTGCCCAAATTACTTCTCAAGCGGCCTTTCACGGACAAGCCCTCGTTGAAGACGTGGTAGCGGCGAGTGGGAGCACACTTTCCGCCCTCAAGGCTAGTTTTGAGAGAACCCTTCCCGTAAACATCCCCAACACACAGTTTGCTTTTACACGGCATATTGATAGCCACGGGACGGGGCTTATTCGTGTTACCGTCGTCATCTATTGGACGGACGGGCAGGGGGCACGGCAGTACAGGGTGGTGACCCTTATTGAGTAAGCAAGCCGGCATGACCCTTATTGAACTGGTGGTGGGACTGGCCATAGTGGTGCTGGTGGTGGGTGCCGTGGGCACCATGTTTGTGGCGGGGGTGCGTAGCTACCAGGCGCGCCATACGGGCTCCATGGTGCAGGCTGACTTGCGCTTTGCCCTTGACTACGTTGTGCGGGAGTTACGCGCTGCTTCGGCGGTTACTCTAAACAACCCTTCCGATATCAGCTACACATCGAGTGCTGGCTCACATCGCATCTATCTTATAGGTGCGGAGATCATGCGACTTCGTGGCACCGAACTGTCTTCACTCACCGGTCATGTACAAGCATTGGTGTTTACAGAGCAATCAGATATAATTACGATAACAATCATTAGCGTCACTACAGTCGACAATATCGTGGGTAGCGGTTTGCCGCTGACCTTGACTACGCGAGTTGTCAGGCGCAACTAGGGGGTTTCGGTGTGAAGCAACAAGGCAGTGTGTTGGTCTATATCTTAGCTACTGTCGCTATCTTAGCGCTCTTGGGTGGAAGCGTGGTGCATTCTGCCATGGTCGAGCAAAGAGCCGCCGTCAACCACAGCCAGGGTATCCGGTCATTTTTTGTGGCGGAGGCGGGTCTGAACTTTGGCCTTAAATATATTCGCGACAATCAAGCCACACTTCCTAACCATCTTTCTGTAGGGAGCGAAGTGCAGATTTATAGTAGCCCGGGCTTCGGTGGCACCCACACTGCAATGTCCGACATAGGAGAGCTCCTTGTCACGTTGGTGCGAACTGCCGACGGCTGGCGGGTGGAGTCAAAAGGGCTAGAGCAGGGAGCGACGAGCCTGGTGGGTACTTCCGTAACCATAGGCGGGACGACGGGTTTTACCCCGGCGCAGGAACAAATTCTTATGCACGGCGTGTACCTTTACGGTGCTCTTGAGATGGTGGGCAGTTCGCGGGTTACTAGTAATGTTTTTGCGCATGCGGTCGATATCTCCGGTTCTTCACGCATCGTGGGCAATGTGCAGGTGCCCAGTCCCTTTCCTTTGAGCGGGGTTCGCTTTCCCACTTGGGGTAGACAGAGCGATTTCATAACAGGCACCATTACCCATGCACTTCCTCAGCAACCGGCTGTCATGCCTACATTCCCGCCTTTGCCGACGGGGCTCCCTTCGCGGAGTGATCTTCGTGTTACCGGAAGTTCAACCCATACTATCACCGCCGATGGCATTTATAATGCCATCGAAGTTAGCGGCAGCAGCATTCTGACTATCAATGTTGGCTCCACCGACCGCATACTGCGGCTGCGCAATTTTGCCGTGAGTGGGAATGCCCGTGTATTTGTTAGCCGGCAGAGCGGCAGCAGTGCCAGACTGCTGCTTTACGTAGAGAACGAATTTGATTTAAATGGCAGCTCTCGCTTTAATTTCCTTACTGACACCAACCCTGGGGACGCCAGCAGCGTGGTACTCTACTATATCGGAGAAGAAGATCTAGACTTTTCTGGCAATGTTCGCTGGGCGGGGAATATCGCTGTTCAACGAGCGGATATAGATCTGAGCGGTAGTAGTAGTGTGGTAGGTAACATTGTTTCTGGGGGTGGTATTATTAGTCTTTCTGGCAATGTTCGACCTCGAACGGGTATTGTCTACGCTCCGAACGCGCATGTCGATATTGGGGGTAGTTCCGCCTTGCTCGGCCAGGTGGTGGCCAAGAGCATGGAGGTTGATGGTAGTGCGAGGGTAGAAAGCCACGCCGGCACACTGGACTCATTCTTGCCTCTCGCGCGGGATTTAGGCATTCTTGGCGCAGGGCAGGGAGTGCAGGAACATTCTTGGAGTGGAAGATGATCGGTGAGATATTGCATGGAGGATGTTTTCGATGCGTGAAATTATTGCAAAAAATTTAATGTGGATTGTACTTGCTGGAGGGCTATTGGTCATCTCTTTTGTGGGTCTTCTTTTATTGCTGAGGGGCAAACGAACGCTCGGTATAGATGTAGGCAATGCCCAAATTAAAATTGTTGAACTCAGGCTAGGTAAGAAACCTCATCTCCTGCGCTACGCAATAGTGCCCACCCCACCAAGTACAATTGAAAATGCCGTGGTGAAAAACCCTGCCGAACTGAAGAAAGCACTTTTAACCGCCTTAAAAATCGGGAAATTCACCGTAAGGCGAGGTACGACCGTTTTGACCGGTCAAAATTTGCTTCTCAGGCATATAGAGTTACCCCCAATGCCGCAAAAAGAGCTGCGGTCCGCCATTGCATGGCAGTTTGACCAGTTTTTTCAGATGCGTCTTGCCGAAATGCTAACGGACTACCAAGTTATCTCGGAAGGGTTGGGCAAGCCTTCATCTGTCTTGTTGGTGGCTATGCAGCGCGAACCGGTAATGGTCCTCGTGGATAACTTGCGCCAGGCCGGCTTGTTGGTCGAGGGCGTAGATATAGAGCCTTTAGCGGCACTGCGAGCCATAAAGCTCTGTCGTCAAGCAGATACTGAGCGCCAGACTGTGGCGGTAGTCGATTGTGGTGCCGGCACCACGAACATCAGTATTTTTAGCAGTGGGCTACTTTCCTCTGTTCGTGTTTTGAATATCGGCGGCAGTGACTTTACCCGCGCCGTGATGAATTATCTGGGAGTAGATTGGAGTAGTGCTGAAGCAGAGAAAAAAATGAACGGATTTCGTTTGGACAGCGACATCGCCACGGTAGTTATTCCTCTGCGCGACAAGCTCTTTAACGAGATTAATAAGACCCTTAGCTATTATTTCGCCGAAAACCGCGGGCAAGACTTAGTCAAAGTCGTCATCATGGGCGGGGGCAGTTCCATGGTCGGCCTGGGCTCCCAACTGGAGAAATATTTGTACGAGCATCAAAACAGCTTAGCGAAGCATTTTTCTGTCGAGCTCTGCAACCCGTTAATGGTGATCTCGCATAAATTACCTTCTGACAAAGTCGAGCTTCTCGGTCCGACTCTCAGCGTGGCTGTGGGGTTGGCCATACGGGAGGAGCATATACAGTGAAAATCAATCTCTTGCCACCTAAAATGAGGCGGATGGCGGGACGAGCGAATCGGCTTCGCTATGCGGTCGTCATAGGGCTGGTGATTGTTCTCATGCCAGTGTACTTCACCTATAGACTAGGTGTAACTGTAGAGCGCCTAGCCCAGAACGAGCTAACTCTGAAAAATCGCGTAGGACTCCTCACGCCTTTCGACGCTTTGCTTACCGAACGTGCTGAGCTAGAAAAGCGAGTAGCAGAGCTTAAACAAGCTGGAGGCGAGAGGATTCACTTCGTTCCCACCATTCACTTAGATGAATTGCTACGCCTGCTCCCGCCAAGCACCTTCTTGTCAAGTATAGCCCTTGACAAGGGTAGCCTGCGTTTTAACGGAGTGGTCGGTAGCCTGACTGAAGCAGCAACTCTCCTGAAGCTCATCCAGACCTCACCATTGTACGATTCTCCACTGCTATCACAATTGTCCTCTGAGCCTAGGGGCTATCGCTTTGAAATATCGGCTACACTCCTTGGGGGTGAAAGAAAATGAAGACTCGCCTTGCCATACGCGAAAAGGCCCTGCTCACTATCCTCCTTGTTTTTTTGCTTATTCTCGGCTACTATATCTATGTTTTACAGCCTCTCCTTGCCAGGCAAGCTGCCCTCACGGCTAGTATCGCCAGCCTAGAACTTGAAGTGGCGCGTCTTGAGCCGCTAGAGAAACAAGAGACTGCCTTACGTCAGGAAATTGCCAGTTTAATAGCCGAGGAACTCTTGCTGGCGACCACCGAGGAGCCGATGAACCTGCCGCAATTGCTGGTGTTCCTAGAGGGCGTAGCAAAAGCTAGGCTTGTTGGTTTGGATACCATCGGCCTGCAAAATATTAATCCGGTAGATGGTGGTTTGGTCACTCTGACTGCACGCGGAACTTACCCTTTTCTTTGGAGCTTCTTACAGGCCTTAGAGGGACAGCCGGAGACTCTTAGCCTTGAACAGGTGATCTTCAATGCCGATGGGGAGGCTGTCAGTGCTGACCTCACTTTTCGTCTTGTCGGCGCGGTTATTCCCGAACAACCTGGTCTTTCTGTGCCCGTGCGCCTGTCCCCGTTTACTCTTGGCCGCTAAGATATGTGACATCTGCCAGTCAGGAAAATGGTTGTGGTAGGTTGTAGCGCGACAGTGTTCCTGCAATGTAATGGTATAGAGAATGGCATCGTCAAGGGTAGTCTGGCATCGTCAAGGGTAGTCGGATGCAAATGATGTCCATGCCTTTGAGGTGGGTAATGGGGGTAGGGCGGAATCATGGTGATATCCTAGTGCATTTATACTGATTTGACACGATTGGAAGCTCGGCAGAGAGAGGAGTTGACCCATGCCGCGCCGCTTTAACGTAGGCTTTACTCTGATTGAACTTGTGGCTGTGCTGGCTATTGTGCTCCTTATCGGCGCTATGATATTGCCGCGCATGAGCCATCTAATTGTCTCTTACACTCTCGATTCTGCTGCCCGCCGCTACCTCATCGACGCCCAAGCGATCCGACAAAGGGCAGTCGTCACCGGCCGGGTCCTCCGCATTGAATACATTAGTTCGGTGCCGGCCTTAATTCGAGTCTTAGATGGGACAACAGAATTAACCGAGTTTAGCCGTACGTTGCCTCAGGGGCTGACATTAGAGCCGCTGACACATAGTACCAAGTGGGTCCAATTCGACCCCCGTGGTGAAGCCACTTGGGAGTCTGGCGCACCTACGTACACAATCATCATCCGCGCCTCCAACAATCAGCGCATGGAGTTAATCTTCCACCGTGCAGGGCGCATCATGCTGCTGGTCGTGCCATGAACATTATCCTCATAGGCATGATGGGCAGCGCGAAAAGCAGTGTGGGGCGCATTGTGGCTGCGAAAATGCGCCGTCAGCATCTCGACTTGGACAACATCATCGAAGAACAGTGTGGGCTGGATATACCCACTATTTTTGCGCGCTTTGGGGAGCCGCACTTCCGTTTTCTTGAGGCCGGGGCGATGTTTGAAGTGGGCAAATTCCCTCTGCCCGCTATAATTTCTTTGGGCGGGGGGGCGATTCTTAACGCTAACGCGATGGAAGCGCTTAAATTGACGGGCAAGGTGGTGTACCTAGAGGCATCGCCTGAGCACCTTCTAAACCGTCTAGAAAAGAGTGCGCAGAAAAGGCCGTTACTCGAAGGTGCCCCGGACCGCCTGCTCCGCCTCACCGCCATCCTCACCGCGCGGCGCTCTCGGTACGAGCATTACGCAGACCTGGTAATTAAAACAGATGCCAAAGAAAGTGTGGATGTAGCCGCAGAAATTATAATGTGGTGGGGAACTTTTGCGCCAGACCTTTAAGAGCACACTGACAACTACCGCCACCACCGCTGTGCATTTGGGACAGGATTGGCCAGTCTTGGTGGCGAGGTAGAGGAAGGATTTCTTACACTGCGTAGAGAATCTTATCCTCGGCGAAAAAACCGGCGACACGTTTATTGGTCGCACGATGATGTTGCGGCCATCCCTTAGTGACCATCACTGCCGGAGCATAATACGAAGGGGGATTTTTATTTGCCGAGCACCTTAGTCATCCATGGTCCAAATCTCAATATGTTGGGGCAACGCGAACGACGCATCTACGGGTTGACCACGCTGACAGAATTAAACGCGGCCCTGAGTGCCGCCGCCCTTGGCCTTAACTGGGAGATCGAAATCATGCAGAGCAATTCCGAAGGGGAAATAGTTACGGCCATTCAAGATGCACTCGGCAACCACGATTGCATCATTATTAACCCCGGTGCCTATACCCACTACAGCATTGCCATCCGCGACGCCATTGCCGCCTGCGGTGTGCCGACTATCGAGGTGCATCTGACGAATATCTACCAGCGCGAAGAGTTTCGCCATAAGTCCGTCGTGGCGCCGGTCAGTGTAGGGCAAGTCAGTGGTTTTGGTCCTTATGGCTATATTATGGCCTTGAATGCGGCCAACCAGCTCCTTGGTGCCACGGCCAACGCGCAGAGTTAGAGAAGTGTAGAGGAGGCGCAAATAAATGAGCCAGCGCATAGATAGACTACGCCAAGCAATGCCTACGGATGTCGACGCTCTGCTAATTATTAAGCCGGACAATCGCACCTATATCAGTGGGTTTACCGGCTCTAACGCCTACCTGTTGGTGGGCAGGGAGGTAGCACTGCTCCTCACTGACTTTCGCTACATTGAACAGGCGAGTGCCGAGTGCCCGTACTTTGTAGTTCGTGATTACGCACCGGTTTTCTTGGACAGCCTTAAACAAGCTCTCGCCGACGCTAACATCAGCACATTGGCCTTTGAGAGTGATTTCGTCACTTTCAGTACATACCATGAGCTGAAGGAGAAATTAGGGGTCGCTTTGGTGCCCACAACCGGCCTAGTAGAGAAGTTGCGCCAAGTGAAAGATGCCGGCGAGGTAGAGAACATGCAGCAGGCGGCTTTAATTGCCGAAGCAGCTCTTGCCGAAGTCTTACCGATGGTCAAGCCCGGTGTCAGCGAGAAGTCTGTCGCGCTCAGTCTCGAATTTGCGCTCCGGAGGCGCGGTGCCGAGAAGCTTCCCTTTGAGATTATCGCCGCTTCCGGTCCGCGCTCGAGCTTGCCCCATGGGCGGGCTTCGGAACGCTTAATTGAGCGGGGGGACTTCTTGACGCTTGACTTTGGTGCTGTGTACAATGGTTACTGCTGCGATATGACCCGCACCTTTATCGTGGGCGCTAAGGCAACACCAGAGCAAGAAAGGGTCTACAACACCGTCTTGGCTGCGCAGGAGCAGGCCTTGGCCGCTTTACGGCCCGGACTCATCGGGCGGGACTTTGATAAGGTTGCCCGCGATGTCATAACGGCGCAAGGCTATGGTGAGCGCTTTGGGCATGGTCTAGGTCATGGGGTTGGTCGGGCGGTGCATGAAGGCCCCGGGGCCGGCAGTAAGTCCGAGGACCTCTTTAGCCCCGGCATGGTCATCACGGTCGAGCCGGGTATCTACCTGCCGGGTTGGGGCGGGGTGCGCATCGAAGACATGGTCCTGGTGACCGAGACAGGCTATCGTAATTTTAACACCTTTCCGAAGGAGCTCACCACTTTAGGGTAGGTGTCGTTGTCAAGGCGATTTAGGAGGATGAACAGATGATTTCCACGAGCGAATTTCGTACCGGTGTGACCATTGAGATGGATGGGTCCGTCTACCAAATTGTTGATTTTCAACATGTGAAGCCAGGCAAGGGCGCGGCGTTTGTGCGCGCCAAACTGAAGAATGTTGAAACCGGCGCGGTGCAAGAGACTACTTTTCGCGCCGGCGAGAAGGTCAACCGTGCCCATGTCGAACGTCGCATCATGCAGTACCTCTATGACACCGGTGATTTTTACACTTTCATGGACAACGAGAATTACGAGCAGATGAATGTCAGCCACGACACCCTCGGGGATGACATTAAATTCCTCAAGGGGAATGAGAACGTGACCATGCTCATGTATAATGAAAAGGTCATGGGGGTGGAACTGCCGTTCTATGTCGAGCTGACAGTTAGCGACACCGCCCCGGGTTATCGCGGCGATACGGCCACGGGTGGTTCCAAGCCGGCGACCATGGAAACAGGCTTAGTTATTAACGTCCCTTTCTTTATAAACGTCGGGGACAAGCTGCGCATCGACACGCGCACGAAGGAGTATCTCGACCGCGCCTAGATTAAGGCTAGACCAAAAAATTGGGAGGTGCCGCGCATGCTGCTGACCGGAGCAGGACTTCGTCAGATTTTTAACCTTACCTCACCGTTTACTGTCGATGGCCGGCTGAAGCCGGAAAATGAGAGGGTCACGCTTCTCGCGGCTAATGCCAACTTTCCCTTAGAGCTCCAGTTCAGGGCTTTTGCCATGGCGGGCGCATTAGGGGACGGTTCACCTATTATTGTGCAGATGAGTCAGAATGCGGCAGAGGCAGCCGCCGGTGACCCGGGCAAGGTGCTCCCCCTTCAGGGAGTAAAGCACTACAGCCCCGACACCAATGTGGTGCTCGGAGCACAACTGGCTGCCCAGCAATTAACACGCTTAGCCCGAGAATACAACGCCCCCTACCTAGCCCTCTCCCTTGACCATTTCAAAGTGCCGGCGTTTAGCAAAGAGAAGCTTCTCGCTCGCCCCAACCCTAAACAGGGCTTGAGCCACACTTTGGCTGAGGCTCGCCTGGGGCATGTCCTCGAGCATATGCTCGCTGTCTTTGGTGAAGAAGCAGTTATCGATGCGGACACGAGGGAAGCCTATTGTCGCTACTTTACTGGTCAGGAATATCTAGTCTTTAAGCGGGATTTTGTGCGGGTGGTAGAGCTGGTTCGCCCGGCTTGGGGCATGATTGATACGGAGCAATTACCGCCGGTACTCGACTTTTTGGTAACGCGCGATATTCGCGACACGGTCCGCCACACCCTAGGCAATGATGAAATCATTATCGAGGCCGAGTTTGGTGCTACGGGCACCAGCGGACAAGCACTTGACTACCAAAGGCTCAGGGGCAAAGAGCTAGAGCATTTTGCCGCGAAGGTTGTTTCGTTTATTCGGTACACCGGGGCCGACGCGATTGCTTACCCCATCGGCATGGAGCATGCCGCGAAGAAGGATAGTAAACACGAGCCTGATGTGGAACGCATGGAGGTTGTGCAGACCGCGCTTTACCGTTCGCTCGGCAAATATGTCCCCTTTGCTCAACACGGCGGTAGCGGTGCAGCCAAGATAGCGCGCGGGCTGGTGGGCAAGAACAATGTCAACACTCATTTTCTGGTGGCAGGATCCAGCGCGGTGGGGGAGTATGCGGTAACTAATATTGACGCCATCCGCGCCGGTGACAAAAAATACTGTGGACCGGCCATTTTCACCCAGTACATGCAGGCGGTAGCCATGGCGACGCGTGATAAATTAGCGGAAACCGGCAGTTTGAACCTTGGCAGCGTGCTGCAGGCACATTTACCGGTGCTAGGAACGCTTTCTCGTGAATCCGCTGCCAAGCCCATGGGAGATTATGACGAGTAAGGAGGCCAGGTAGAAGTGGTAGTACAAATTCCACGCCCCACTATCGAGCGTCTGCCTCTCTACTTGCGGTGCCTGACACGCCTCGCCAACAGCGGGGTGGAGGTGGTCTCTAGTGAGGAGCTAGGCAATCTGCTGGCCATCACTTCGGTGCAAATCCGCAAGGACTTAGCATATTTCGGCGAGTTTGGGCGGCGTGGAGTGGGCTACGATGTGCCTGCCCTCCTCGCGCAAGTATCGCAAATTCTCGGTGTTAACCGGTCGCGCAAGTTGGTGCTGGTCGGGGTTGGACACCTCGGCCAGGCTCTGGCCAATTATGACGGCTTTCGGGAGCATGGCTTTAATATATCGGCTATTTTTGATGCCGACCCGAGCAAGATTGGCCTCACCATTGTCGGGCAGCGGGTCTTGCCGGCGCACCGCATCGGAGAAATTGTGCCGCAGATGGGAGCGGAAATGGCGATTATCGCGGTCCCGGCTCATGCGGCGCAGAAAGTTACCGACGCCTTGGTGCAAGGAGGCATAAAAGCCATCTGGAATTTTGCGCCCGTCAGACTGATTGTCCCGGACCATGTCGAAGTGCGACAAGAAAATATGATTGTCGGCATGCTGGCGCTTTCGTACTATTTAGCACAACGGGAAAGATAGCGATTGCTCGAGGCAGAAGAATTGTTCATTCTAGGATAGAGAATGGTGTTGACGACCTATTTACCTCGTGCTAGAATACAAATGGCACGAGGTAGTTAATTTTTTCACAAAGGCGAAATCATCTGATAAATCCATGATGGGTGGGACTGACATGTTAACAGTGGCCGAATTAAACGAAATTAGAACGCGAGTCCGCAAGCAGCTCAGGGTGCGAACTAATGGTTCACCGGTAAAAATAGTCATAGCTTCCGGGACCACGGCCATCTCCTCGGGGTCGCGGGCCGTCATGGCGGCAGCGCTTGAGGAAATTGCCGTTAAGGGACTTAGCACGGTGCAGGTAGAGCAACGCGAGATAGATGTGCCGGCCACCGAGCAAACTGCTGTCTTGGTGTGCGCCCACGGTGAAGAGGTGCTTTACAAACAATGTACTCCTGAGATGGTCCGCGAATTGATCAGTAAAGCAGTCACGGAAAGCGCCGAATAGGAGGAATCATAATGGCATACGTCCGTTCTCATGTTTTAGTCTGCGCCGGCACGGGGTGCACGTCATCTGGCTGCAAAGCGGTGGAAAAAGCCATCGAACAAGAAGTATCCCGCCTTGGTCTTGATAGCGAAGTCAAGATTGTCGAGACGGGTTGTTTTGGCTTTTGTAAAATCGGTCCCATTGTCATGATTTATCCCGAGGGTTCGTTTTACTGTTATGTCAAGCCGGAGGACGCAGCAGAGTTAGTCAGTGAACACCTTCTCAAGGGCCGCATGGTCGAGCGCCTGCTCTATCGGGATGTGCAAAACCCGAAACCGACAGCTTTTTTTACTGATATTGGCTTTTACAAGAAGCAGAAGCGCGTGGCTTTGGCCAACTGCGGCGCTATTGACGCCGAAAATATCGAGGAATACATCGCCTTAGACGGATACCAAGCCTTGGCTAACGCGCTGACCCAGATGACGCCAGCGGAGGTCATCCACGTGATTAAGCAATCAGGGCTGCGCGGGCGAGGTGGCGGCGGTTTTTCTACGGGCCTGAAATGGGAGTTTGCGGCACGTAGCCCAGGACCCATTAAGTACGTAGTCTGCAATGCCGATGAAGGCGACCCCGGTGCCTTTATGGACCGCAGCATATTAGAGGGTGACCCCCATGCGATAATTGAGGCGATGGCGATTGCCGGTTACGCTATTGGTGCCAGCCAGGGCTATGTCTATGTGCGCGCCGAGTATCCCATTGCCGTTAATCGCCTGAGCATTGCCATCGACCAAGCACGCCAGTTAGGAATTTTGGGTAAGGGCATTTTTGGCACCAAGTTTAGTTTTGACCTGAGCATCCGCCTCGGTGCCGGGGCCTTCGTTTGTGGCGAGGAAACCGCTCTTATCGCTTCTATTGAAGGCAAGCGTGGTATGCCCAAGCCGCGGCCGCCCTACCCGGCAGTGCGCGGGCTGTGGGATAAGCCCACTCTCATTAATAATGTCGAGACCTTTGCCAATATCCCGCAAATTTTGCGCAAAGGTGCAGAGTGGTTTGCCGCGATGGGTACAGAGGGATCTAAAGGTACTAAAGTCTTTGCTCTGGCGGGCAATATAAATAATACAGGTTTGGTGGAAGTGCCGATGGGCATTACCCTGCGGGAGATAATTTACGACATTGGCGGCGGCATTCCCGACAAGAAGGCTTTCAAGGCTTGCCAGACCGGTGGGCCTTCGGGTGGCTGTTTACCGGCTTCCTTACTCGATACGCCGGTGGACTATGACACTCTCACTGCGGTGGGTTCGATGATGGGCTCGGGCGGACTCATAGTCATGGACGAAAGCGCCTGCATGGTTGACGTGGCCCGCTTCTTCCTTGAGTTTACCCAAGAAGAGTCCTGCGGGAAGTGCGTGCCCTGCCGCGAGGGTACCAAGCGCATGCTCGAAATTCTCGAAAGGATCACGGAGGGGCATGGCACTCCAGATGATATAGACTTGCTTGTCGAGCTATCGGCAACCATCAAGGGCGCATCACTCTGCGGCCTGGGGAACACGGCCCCCAATCCGGTATTGGCCACCTTGCGTTTCTTCCGTGCTGAATTCGAGGCCCATGTTGTGGACAAGAAGTGTCCGGCGGGGGTCTGTCAGGCGCTCCTAAGTTACAGCGTAATTGCCGATAAATGCAAGGGTTGCACCCTGTGCAAGAAAGTGTGCCCCGTTGACGCCATCAGCGGCACATTGAAACAGGTGCACATCATCGACAGGGCTAAGTGTATCAAGTGCGGCGCTTGCGTCCCTAAGTGCCCATTCAAAGCGATTGTACGCTAGTCACGGAAAGGAGATTTTGCATGGAACGCATCAAGCTCACTATAGATTCCACGCCGGTTGAAGTTGACCCCGGTTCAACGGTGCTCGATGCCGCGAAAAAAGCGGGAGTGCACATACCAACTTTGTGCTACCACCCTGAACTTAAACTGGAGGGCTCGTGCCGCATCTGCGTCGTCGAAATAGAAGGCATGAAGAATCTCGCGGCTTCCTGTGTCTACCCAGCCGCGAATGGCATGGTGGTGCGCACTAATTCCGAAGTGGTGCGCAAGACCCGCAAATCGATTGTGGAGCTCCTCTTGGCCAATCACCCGGAGGACTGCCTAGTCTGTCCACGTCACGGAACCTGCGAGTTGCAGGACCTTTCTCATCAGTTGAGTGTGCGAAAAGTCCGTTTCAGGGGCGAAAAACGCGAACTCGCCCTCGATGAAAGTAGCATTGCCGTGGTCAGAGACCCAAACAAGTGCATTCTCTGTGGACGGTGCATTCGCATCTGCGAGCACACCCAAAAGGTATCGGCTATTGGCCTGGCCGGGCGTGGCTCCCGCGCTGTAGTCACCACCCCGTTTAATCGGGGCCTGGCTGAGGGGCCCTGCGTCGCCTGCGGCCAGTGCATTAAGGTCTGTCCGGTGGCCGCGCTGCGTGAAAGAGACGCCAGTGAACAGGTCTGGAAAGCCCTGAGCAATAGTACATTGCATACCGTGGTCCAGGTGGCCCCGGCGGTGCGTGCGGCCCTAGGTGAGGAGTTCGGCCTGCGGCCCGGAGCGCTTGTCACCGAAAAGATGGTTTCGGCACTCCGTAAACTAGGGTTTAACCGCGTGTTCGACACTCAATTTGGTGCCGACCTCACGGTAGTCGAAGAAGGACACGAACTACTGCATCGCTTAGAAAGAAACGAGAACCTGCCACAAATTTCTTCATGTAGTCCGGGCTGGGTAAAGTATGCGGAACATTTCTTTCCGGAGATGCTTAACTTGGTCTCAACCTGCAAATCCCCCCAGCAAATGTTTGGCGCCCTCGTCAAGACCTACTATGCGGAGAAGTTTGGGATTGCGGCTCGGGATATTTTTCATGTCGCGGTCATGCCCTGCACTGCCAAAAAATTTGAGGCTAGTCGCGAGGAAATGGGGCGCGACGGCTTGCAGGATGTCGACGCTGTTATCACGACGCGAGAGCTTGCTTTTATGATCAAGGAGGCGGGGATAGATTTTGCCAACCTGCCTGATAGCGAATTTGACCTGCCACTAGGCATGTCTTCCGGCGCCGGGACTATTTTCGGTGTGACCGGTGGCGTGACCGAGGCGGTACTGCGCTCGGTCTACGAAATAAAGACCGGTAAAGAGTTAGAGGAAGTTGAGTTTCAAGCGGTGCGTGGTTTTGGCGGGGTGCGAGAAGCACAGATTCCGCTAAACGGCATGACTTTGCGCGTGGCCATCGTTAACTCGCTCGGACAGGCGGAGAAGATACTCAATAAGATTAAAGCCGGCGAAGCCAGCTATCACTTCATCGAGATTATGGGTTGCCTCGGTGGCTGCATCGGCGGCGGTGGTCAGCCTTTTAGTAAGGACCCCGACATCAAACAAAAGCGTGCTTCGGCCCTCTACCGACAGGACCACTTGAAGAGGGTGCGCAAGGCGCACGAAAACCCAGCTATTAAGGAGCTTTACCGGAGCTTCCTCGGGGAGCCGAATGGCGAGAAGGCCCATGATTTGCTTCACACTCATTATCACGCGCGTCCGCGCTACTAACTTGGGGGTGTAAGATATGTCAGATGAAAAGAAATGTATCACCTGCCCAGGCTGTGACGGTGCGCGCGACCCGAAGTATGATGAAGTTGATAAGGTCATCGCCAAGTACAGAAATCTTGAAGGCGCACTTATCATGATTCTCCACCAGACGCAAGAGATTTTTGGCTACTTGCCGGAAGAAGTACAGCGCTACGTGGCCAAGGGGCTGAATATTCCCCTGGCGGATGTGTATGGGGTGACCACCTTTTACTCGTACTTCTCACTTACGCCGCGTGGTAAGTATCGCATTGCCGTCTGCATGGGCACGGCCTGCTATGTGCGGGGTGCAGGCAGCCTAGTCTCGGCCTTTGAAAAGGAGCTGGCCGTAAAAGTGGGTGGCACCACCCCTGACCGGCTATTTACCCTCGAAGTTTCACGCTGCATCGGAGCGTGTGGGCTGGCACCGGTATTAACTGTGAACGAAGATGTGTATGGCAACATCGGCCCGGAACGAGTTGCAGGCATTCTTGCCAAGTACCGCGATCGTCAATAAATAGACCTCATGCTGGCGCAAGCCAGCTTTTTTCCTGCGCTTTTATTGCCGCAATACTATCCTTCCTTTTGTTTTCTCAGTTATAATGAATTATGAAGATTTATAGGGGGTATCGGGGTGTTAGTAATTACCCTTTGCGTCGGTAGCTCCTGCTATATGCGAGGAGCCCACCAAGTAGCTGAGGCCATCGAAAGGAGCATAGAACACCATGGCTTGACCGCCAAGGTGGAGCTCCAGGGCGCATTTTGTCTGGGGCGTTGCCTGGACGGGGTGGCCGCCTGCCTGGACGGCCAACCTTTACCGCGCCTCACGCCAGCTAACATCGATGAGGTTTTTGCCCGGTACATCTTAAAGGAGGCATAAGTTTGTGGGTGCTATCCAGGTTAAACAGGGTTATTGCAAGAATTGCTATGCCTGCATCCGTGCCTGTGAAGTTAAAGCTACTTCCATCCGCCGGGGTCAGGCTTCCATAATTGAAGAGGACTGTTTGTCCTGTGGCGAATGTATTTTGGTCTGTCCACAGCATGCCAGAGTGATTCGCGATGACCTAAGTGTCGTGCGCAACTTACTTAGGGGTGGGACGCCCGTCTGGGTGAGTCTGGCGCCGGCTGCTGCTGTGGGCAAGTACAGCCTCAACCAGTGGGAGGTACTGCTCAAGCAAGCGGGATTTGCCGGAGTCAGCCTCACCAGCTGGGGCGCAGTCTCGGTCGCTAAGGCCTACCAGCAGGTAGCGCGGCGGGAGGGTTGGGTATTGACCACGGCCTGTCCGGCAGCAGTGAAGCTGGTTTGCCGTGCTTTTCCGCAATTGACTCGTCGACTTGCACCTGTCGCTTCGCCGATGGTCACGCATGCCGCCTGGCTCAAGCAGTCTTACGGCGCGAAGGTGGTTTTCGTCGGACCTTGCGCGGCCAAAAAAGATGAGGCCGCCCGCAGTTCACATCTTGCGGCGGCTTTGACATTTGCCGAAATCGAATCCTTGCTCTCCGGTTATGCCGCTCCGAGTGAACAAGAGCCGCCCAATCAGACTTTTTCTGCCCAGGGACTTATGCACTTTCCCATACCTGCCTTCCGCGCCGCTACGGATGATGTGCCGCTCCTGTCGATAGAGGGCGTTGACGACCTCGTAGGCTACCTAACACGAGTAGAACGGGGGGAGACAGTGCCCTGTGGCGTGGTCGAAATCTCTGCTTGTCGGGGTTCCTGTCTGGGCGGGCCGGTCGCGTTCTCGCGCCACCTAACTCTGCCCGAAAGACGCGCTATACTTCTGCCGGTCCGCGAAGACTACGAACACCCTTCCCTGACGGTGCGGAGCCATCACCTGCCTCTAGGCGGAGGAAGGTATGCCCAAGATGAAAATGCCGTCCAAGAGGTGTTACGTCTGTTGGGTAAGGCCGACCTGGAGGGGGAATACAACTGTGGTGCCTGCGGCTATCATACTTGTCGTGAGAAAGCCGCCGCCGTGGTCAGCGGGCGAGCCGAGCTAGAAATGTGCCTGCCTTACATGCGCACTAAGGCCGAGTCGCTGGCAAATGTCATTCTTTCGTCTACACCGAATGCGGTTATCTTAGTAGATAAAGACCTATTAGTGCATGAATGGAATGCCGCTGCCGAGCGCATGTTTGGCATTGCTGCCCATGAGGCGCTGCACCAGGAACTAGGCAAATTCTTGCCGGACGAGGACTACCGTACGGTCCTGACCGGCAGAGGCCAGGTGCCGAGCAAGAAAATCGCTATTATGCCCTCGGTGGTTACCTTGTTTGCCGTTGCTCCCGTCAAGGGGGGAGAATTAGCGATGGGTATCTACACGGATATCACCCGCTTAGAGGAACAAAACCAATCCCTGCTTAAAGTGCGGCAAGAAACAGTGGAGAAGGCGCAAGAAGTGATTAATAAGCAAATGCGTGTGGCCCAGGAAATAGCGAGCCTGCTCGGAGAGACCACCGCTGAAAGCAAGGTGTTGCTCCTCAAACTGATGAAAGCGGTTCAGGGTGATGTGCAATGACGCTGTACTTTGAAACATACTACCGTCAGTTGAATAAGTGGGGCGAGGAACTTTGCGGCGACCACGTGCAAGTGACCCGTCGCCCGGAGCAAACCATCATCACCCTCGCTGATGGCTTGGGGAGTGGGGTCAAGGCCAATATATTATCTACTTTTACCACGAGGATTGCCACCTGCATGCTCAGGGAAGGCGTAGTTTTTGACGAGGTGATCACGACCCTTGCCGCTACCCTCCCGGTCTGTCGTCAGCGGGGAGTTGCCTATTCGACCATTACCATTTTTCAGGCCAAGCCGAGCGGAGAGTGTTACCTTGCCGAATTCGACAGTTCGGACTCGATACTCCTGCGCCAGGGCGTGGCTGTGCCCTTTTGCCGCGAGGAGCGTAGCATTGGCGGGAAAACAATCCGCGAAAGTAATTTTACGCTGCTTGAAGGGGACACCATGTTCTTTCTCAGCGATGGTGTCGTTCACGCGGGCGTAGGTGTGAACCTTAATATGGGCTGGCGTTTGGCGAACGTGATTAGCTATGTTGCGAACCTCGCCCGCAAGAATTACAGCTTGCGCGCGATGGTGAGTGCCTTGGCCGGCACCTGCCACCACCTCTATGCCGGTAAACCTGGGGACGATGCCACCATCGTGGGCATGCGGGCGACCTTACCTAAGCATCTGGTGCTCCTAACCGGCCCGCCACAGGATGCAGCTCAGGACAACTATGTGGTCGATCGCTTAATGAAAAGCGATGCTCTTAAAGTAGTAAGCGGTGGGACGACAGCCCAGATTGTGGCACGGCGCCTTGGGGTAAAGCTCTCCACCGACATTGACACCATGAAAGTTAACCTGCCGCCTCTCGCCTCCATGCCCGGCGTCGACCTTGTCACCGAAGGCATGCTCACTCTCACTGCGGTACTAGCCCTTGTGCGTACATTTGCCCTTTCTCTAGACGATGTGGCGGAAAGTCAAATGTTAAAAAATACAGACGCCGCCTCTCGTCTGGCCAAGCTACTCATCCATGACTGTACCCATGTTCTACTAATGGTCGGTTGCGCAGTCAACACGGCCCACCTCGAACAACTGCCCCAGCACCTCGGCCTGCGACGACATTTGGTAACTGACCTGGCCCAGTGCTTGCGCCAACTCGGCAAGGAAGTGACGATGGAGTATTATTGATCTTCCCAGGGTATGGCGACGCCCGCACTGAACCGGGCGTAAACTTCGCTTAGAATTTGTATGTAGTGTTTGAGTTCCGGCGCGGTCTTGGCTTCGCAGCGGGTGACAATGATGGGTCCGGTATTCGAGGCGCGAAAGAGTCCCCAACCGGAGGGAAAGAGGATGCGCACGCCGTCAACCGTGATGACAGGATATTCGCGTTCGAAGTGTTGCCGCAACCGGTCGACGACATCAAACTTCTCGGTGTCGGGGCAGGGAATGCGTACCTCGGCCGTGGTGTGGTACGTTGGGGCGTCGGCCAGCATTTTGGACAAGCTGACCGGTGAGTTAGACAGAATGCGCAGCAGACGGCCCAAGGCATAAAGGGCGTCATCGAAGCCGTAGTATTCATCGGCAAAGAAGATGTGCCCTGACATTTCGCCGGTGAAAACGGCCCCCTTTTCCCGCATCTGTGCTTTGATGAGGCTATGGCCGGTCTTGCAAAATTCGGGCCTGCCCCCGAGGCGGATGATTTCGTCGACTAGGGCTTGCGAGCACTTTACTTCTACCAAGCACAGCGTTCCTTGGTACTTGGGGAGGATTTCGCGCCAGAAGATGATCATGAGCCTGTCGCCCCAGACGAAATTGCCCAGGTCGTCGACAACCCCGATGCGGTCGCCATCACCATCAAAAGCCACGCCAAAGTCGGCCTTTTCGGCCAGCACGCGCGCGCGCAAGGTGGCCAGGTTCTTTGGCTTGACTGGGTCTGGTTCGTGATTGGGGAAGGTGCCATCGGGGGTAAAGTAAAGGGGCACATATTCTAGGTCGGTGAGGTCGAGAAAAGCGCCGGTGAGCGGCCCGGCGCTGCCGTTGCCACAATCGACGACTACTTTCAGCCGGCGCGGGCCAAGGGGGAGCTTTTGGATGAGCGTGGAAATATATGTATCGGCAATATTATACTCTCGCTGGACCGCCGGCAGAAGTTGCTCCGAGCTGGTTGCTGCGACTTCATCAAGGTGTGGTGTCTCGCAAAGGAAGCGGATTTTTTGAATTTCACTGCCATAGATGGTACTGCTGCCGAGAAGGATCTTTAAGCCATTGTCGGGCGGGGGATTGTGACTGGCGGTGACCATGAGCCCGGCGCTGAGCCCGAGATGTTTAGCGGCAAAGTAGAAAGCGGGGGAAGTCACTAGTCCGAGATTGGTGACCGCCAGACCATGTTCTTTGGCTAGGGCTAAAATGGTTTGGCTGATGCGGGGGGAACTTAGGCGACAGTCCTGCCCAAGCAAAAACTCGCGCTGGTTATGAAGCTCGAAGTAGCGGAACACGCCACGAATCAGTAGCGTGAGCGCATCCGGGTTGAGATCGTTCTCGGCGTTGCCGCGGATGTCGTATTCACGAAATATCAGAGGGTTGACCGGCATGAAAAAACCCCTTTCATTGATGTATCACCCTGTCTATTTCGCTATATATAGGCATATCCCTTTGGAGTTGCTTTACTTGTCATCAAACTGCAATATCACGGCGAGAGTATGTATGCTTGGTGGAACTTGTAACAGGGGATGAGGAGGAAAGAAGATGGAGCATAAAGGCATTGTCATGGTCTACACGGGTGATGGCAAAGGCAAGACTACCGCCGCACTGGGTTTGATACTTAGAGCAGTGGGGCACAAACACAAAGTTGCTTTCGTGCAATTTATGAAGGGACAGCAGACGGGAGAGGTAGAAGCACTCAGCCGGTACATACCTGAGGTCGGAATTTTCCGCTTTGGGCGAGATGTCTTCGTTGACCCGAATAGCCCCGACCCAGAGGACGAACGACTCGCTCGGGAGGGTTTTCTGACCGTGGTCGAGCTGCTCGGGACTGACCTAGACCTCTTAGTATTAGATGAGGTCAATGTAGCCATGTCTTTAGGGCTGGTGCCTGCCGCTTTACTGGTGGATGCGGTCAAACAGAGAAACAAAAAGATGACGGTAGTGCTCACGGGCCGAGGTCTGCCTAGCTTGGTGGAGGATATTGCCGATATGATCAGTGAGGTGCGGGAAGTGCGCCACCACTGGCGAAAAGGCATTCCGGCGCAAGATGGCATCGAACAATGAGCTAATCTCTCGGTATCACCCTGGAGTTGCCGGGGCAGACTAGGCAGGAATGTGAAGCGGGAGGCAAAGAGTGGACAGGTACTTGCTACATTTGCGCACCAAGGAACTCATGAGCCGTATCCGGCGATTAAATTCGGCCGTCGCTTGTCAGGCGGAAGAAAGCAGAAATCAAAAGGATGCTCTCCTTGTTGAAACGACCGCCTGCCTTACACTCCTTGCGGAGTTTACTATAGAAAATTTTGAGGAATTTAGTAAGTTAATAGATCAATGCGGTGCTTGTCATGATTTACCAGACGAAGTTGAATACGATGAAGTCTATATGAGCGTCAGGCCATGAATCCTGTAAACGCCCCAGTCGGGGCGTTTTTTGTTTTGGGCAAGTAAAGTCCTAAAGGGGGTACAGGCGTCATATCATGTAGACAAGGGGGCAGATGGAATAATGGACAAGACACTAGACACGGAATGGACTAGCTTGCTGCGTTTTTTGCCGGGGCCGTGGCGCGAACAGCTGCGCGACCTTCTCTGCTTCGAGCTCCGCATTCGCGATGGGCGACCACTACAGAGTGTGGGACCGGGCGGTGGGATTGTGCATGCGATAACGGCCACCAGTGCGGACATCAAGCATTTAGTAGCAGCATTTTCACAGAGTTCTCTTTATGCTTTCGAGGAAGAGCTGAAGCAGGGCTATATTACCCTCCCTGGTGGTCATAGGGTGGGGTTTGCGGGCAAGGCTCTCTTGGACAGTGAAGGTAAGGTGCGGGGCTTAAAGGATATTTCGGGCATCTGTCTAAGGGTGGCCCGCAGTGTATTGGGCTGTGCTGACCGCCTGCTGCCAGCTCTCCTCGATCAATGTGGTGCGCCATACCACCTCTTGGTGGTGTCCCCTCCCCAAGGGGGAAAGACTACTTTGTTGCGCGACATCGCCAGACAGGTGAGTGATGGTGGCAAGAGGGTATGTATTGTAGATGAGCGATCGGAGATCGCGGGCTGCTACCAAGGACGACCTCAACTGGACGTTGGCATGTTCACTGATGTGCTTGATGGCTGTCCTAAGGCGCAGGGTATGCTCATGGCCCTACGCGCTCTCTCTCCTGAAGTGTTGGTGACAGATGAGATAGGTCGGACAGAAGATGTATTGGCGATAGAAGAAGCGCTCAATGCGGGGGTGAGGGTCTTGGCTACTGCCCATGGGGCCAATCTCCAAGAGGTCACTAAGCGCCCACAGATTAGAGATTTGATGGAGAGGCAATTATTTCAGCGTATCATAATTTTGAGCAATCGCGCTGGTCCAGGAACAGTGGAATTCGTGGGCGCTCCGCTCATTTCGAGGTGAAAATGTGGAGTTTGGTCTTGAGTGGAGCTTGTTTCGGCCTAATTCTCTACGCTTCAACTATGGTCGGGCTCATCATCGCTAAGAGCTATCGCGACCGCCCTCGCCAGTTACAGAGCTTACGAACCGGGATTGAGATGCTCGTTACCGAAATTGTCTACGCCGCTACCCCCTTATCCGTCGCTTTAGAAAATGTCAGCCAGTCACAAGCCAAGCCCGTAGCTGAATTTTTTGCGCTGACGGGACGGGGCATTGCCGAATTCAGGCCAGTGCGACAGTCTTGGGCCACGGGGCTAGCCTACCTACAGACATCATCCGCCTTGCTCTGGGCTGACCTAGAAGCGCTCCGGTTGCTCGGAGAGGTCCTCGGCGTGAGCAACAGAGAAGACCAAGAGCGACATCTCCTGCTCGCCTGCCGACGACTTGAGGCCCTTTATGTAAATGCGGTGGAAGAAGCGGCCCGCAACGAACGGATGTGGCAGTTCCTCGGCATACTCATCGGCGTGGTAGTGGTCATTGTCATTTTGTAATGAGGGGGATCAATATGGAGCTAAATTTTAGGGTCATTATGCAGTTAACAGCCTTCCTTTTAGCACTAGGGATAATCTACAATCTATTGAATAGCTGGGATAGAAAGGAGTCAGCCGGGCTCGTCATGATTGCTGGGGTGGTTATGGTGCTTACATTTTTGGTATACCAGATTATCACCCTATTTCAAGCGATACAGACTCTGATGCAATTTTGACGTGGAAATATTTCAATTTGTGATCGTGGCGCTAGCGGTCGCGATGGCGGCACTGCTATTAAAGCAGCTGCGGCCGGAACTGGGACTGGTGCTAGTGGTTGTGGCGTCGGTTGTGCTCCTTATGACCCTCATCGGTCGCATGGCAGTAGTAATAGAACTGGTAGAGGAGTTAGCAGAGCGTGCGGATGTGGGGAGCTTGCACTTGAATACGCTGCTCAGAATTATGGGGGTGGCCTTTGTTGCCGAATTCGGTGCAGGTATCTGCAAGGATGCCGGGGAAAACTCGCTTGCTCAAAAAGTTGAATTAGCTGGCAAGCTCATCATCTTAGGTCTCTCGGTTCCTTTGGTGCTTGTGATATTAGAAACATTGCTTAGACTAATTCCGTGAGGTAGGTAGTTATGAAACAGAGGATTTTGCTAGTCGCCGTACTTACTATATGCCTGCTATTTTTTTGGGTAGAATCGCACCCACTTGCCGCGGCGCGCACGCGAGTATTTGACCTAGACCCAATCCTAAGGCAACAGATGAGCGAACTTAACCTATTCTCCATGGATGAGGTGCTGCGGTCTCTGGAACAGGAATATGCTGGGTTCGTCCCTGACCTCAGCATAACCGGGATAATTGAGGGCCTCAGGGGGGGCGAGGGACAAAATTCACGGCAGATTCTCGCGAACCTCAGCCGCTTTGCTTTTCGAGAAGTGGCGAGGCAGACATCGCTGCTCGGGAGACTGCTTGTTCTGGCCATCCTTTGCGCGCTGATGAAGAAGTTGCAGGACAGTCTTGGTGCTAATGTTGGGAATATCGCCTATGCCGTTTGTTTCTTAGTTCTCGTGGGAGTGGTTCTGCAGAGTTTTTCCCTCCTGACGCAGGATGTGGTCGACTCTGTCGAACTGATGATCAGTCTTATGTATAGCCTGATGCCGGTCCTGCTTTCTCTCTTGATATCGCTCGGTGCGGTTGGCTCTGCCGCCCTCTTGAACCCTCTCATCGCGGCTACCGCAACGACCGTCAGCAGCATTGTCGCCACGCTGGTTATGCCTCTCCTGTACTTTGCTGGAGTACTCTCGCTACTTAATAGTTTTTCGGACAAATTGCAGGTCGGCAAGCTGTCGAGCCTGCTCAAAGATGTAAGCATAGCCATTATGGGATTGTCATTTACCGTCTTTGTGGGACTGAGTGTAGTTCAGGGGACGGCGGCAGGTGTAGCGGATGGGATAGCCCTGCGCACGGCCAAGTATGCAGTGAAAAATTTTGTTCCCGTGGTCGGTGGTTTGTTCGCCGATGTTTTTGAAACGGTAGCTGGGGCGTCTTTGCTCCTAAAAAATGGCATCGGAATTGCAGGACTATTGGCGGTATTTATTCTCTGCGCCATGCCTGCCATTAAAGTGCTGGTTGTTGTCTTTATTTACCGTTTGGCTGCTGCAATTATTCAGCCCATGGGGGTAAATCCTGTGGCCGATGCGCTCACTAATTTAGCCGGCATACTCACAGTGGTCGCCGGCGCTTTAATCACGGTGGGCATCATGTTTTTCATATTGATTACGGTGGTCATTGGTACCGGTAATGCGACTTTATCTATTCGTTGAGGTGAGGTGCGTTTCTGATGATGGTGTTCTTGCGGGGGTGGGTGCAGGATATTGTCGTACTCTTGGTGTTGACCCTAGTGGTAGACATTGCTCTGCCTAACGGAGGGGTAAAACGCTATGTTGATTATGCGGTAGGGTTGATGCTGTTGCTGCTGCTCCTGTCTCCGATCAATACTTTCATCAATTATGAGCTCGAGCTGAGTTCCATGCTGGCTACAGCCGAGGTTATGGGGGGCCGCAGGCTAAAAAGCTTAGATCCACTCTCACTGCAATCGACGTGGTTGACCTATAAGTTGGTCTTAGAGAACCGGGTGGCACAATTAAGTGAAGAGCACGAGGACGTGGTTAAAGCAAAGGCCGAAGTGACACTAGAGCAAGCAGAAGACAGTGCCCATTATGGCATGCCTACCAGAGTCCTGCTCAAGGTGCAATTGCGCCAAGGTATAGGGGCGGGAAGTAGGGAGGAACAGCAAATTCACTCCGCACTCAGCGAGCGCTTAGCGAGGATCTACGGCATAAAACCTGCACATATGGCAATAGAATTCACTAGATAGGGGTGTATTTTTAGTGGCAAAGGTTGAAAGTCGCCCATTGGCCTTAGACACGAATCTGACGACCGCGCTCCATCAACTAGCGGCAAGTAAAAAGGCCCAGATGATTCTAGCGATTATTTTGCTGCTGGTGACCATCAGGATGTTTTTGCCGGCTAATGTTCCACCCGAAGGAGGTGCCAAGGTAGTTGTGCAAGGAACACCAACGGACTTAACCGGTATTCAGCAATATCAGCTAAGCTTAGAAAGGCAACTGGGGGAGATGCTTTCTCAAGTAAAAGGCGCAGGTCAAGTCCGGGTGATGTTGACTTTAGGCACTACCTCCGAAGTTAAATTGGCGGCTAATGTGCGGCAAACCTCGAGGATTACGGAGGAGAAAGACGTAGCCGGAGTCACAACGGTGTCTAGGGAGGAAACACATTCATCAGAGCCGGTTATGTCTCGGGGTACGGGGGGTGATAGCGTCGTTACGACAACGGAGTTGATGCCCCGCATCAATGGGGTGCTGGTCATCGCCAGTGGGGCTGTCGACCCTCGTCTTCTAGAAACGCTAACCAAGGCGACCCAGACGATTTTGTCGTTACCCGCGCATAAAGTCCAGGTCCTAACAGGAAAATAGGAGGTGTAATCTGTGCTCATTGACAAAAAAATGTTAACACGATTTTTGTTGACCGTAGGTTTAGTGGGCGGCATTGGGTACTATGCGTTATCGAGCTTCGCTCCATTGCCACTTTCGATTAGCAAAATAGAACCTTTGCAGGAGCAGGAGGTAAAGCCTGTATTAGCCCCGGTCACCCCACCCCAGCGGGATTTCTTTGTTGAACATCGCCTCGAGCGAGCTAGGGAGAGGAGCGAGCGCATTGAGCTCCTGCGTGAGATTGTCAGCAATTTGAACAGCACTGTGGAAGCACGCGGCAAGGCGCAAATGGAGCTGATTAGTATCAGTAGTCTGCAGGAGTCCGAGCTGCAGGTCGAACGCCTCATTGTCGGCAAGGGATTCGGTGATGCGGTGGTGTTCTTCGGTAAAGGCATGGCTGAGGCCATCGTGAAGGCGGAGAGCCTTACGCAGGTGGAGGCCCTTGGGGTGGCGGATGTCATCCGCACCGTGGCCGGAGTAAGGCTGCAGAACATACGCGTGCGCTTTCGGAAATAGCGTTGCCACAGCTTTGCAGTTTCTGGTATAATGAGCTCGTAACCTATAGGAGGTGATTAGCTGTGGAGAAAGCTCTCCAACATGGCTTGTACGATGCGGGCACATTGCGCATTGAGCCGGATGTGGTGGCGGCAATTGCTGGCTTAGCGGCCAGTGAGGTCCCCGGCGTAGCAGGTATGAGTGGGGTTTCTCTGGTAGGGATGCTCCGTAATAGTAACCTTGCCAAGGGAGTCAAAGTTACGGTGGGTGAACGAGAAGCTATTGTTGATTTGCACATTGTGCTCGAGTATGGGGTAAAAATGCCTGAAGTTGCACAGCGAGTACAAGAAAACGTGCGCAGTGCAATTGAGACCATGACCGGACTGCAAGTTGTAGAAGTGAATGTGCATGTTCAATCGGTAATCATTCAAGAATTGAAAGAAGAAGCTATCTCGTAGGGCAGGGTAGGGGGGTGCTAATCGTTGAATATTTTTGATCGCATTATGTTGTCCTTGTACACCCTGGCTGTCGCCGTAGTCACACTCCTAATCGTTGGTGCATCCGTCAATTTCCCCCCAGGCTGGGGCTACATGGAGCTTGGGCGCTTGCTCACGAGGTGGGAATTTGTCCCAGTGGCAGTTTTTTTCTTTATCTTTAGCGTGCGTTTCTTAGTCTCGGGGATTCGCCGAGATCGACCGTCAAAAGCGGCTATAACACACCAAGGAGAGATAGGTGATGTGCGCATTGCTGTAAGCGCCGTGCGCAATTTAGCGTTGCGTACCGCCCAGAATGTGCGCGGTGTGCATCACGCCAAGGCGAAGGTGCATCTTAGCAATGATGGGTTGCTTATTTCCTTGGAGGTGTCTGTTGGTCAGACGAGCCACATACCTAGCTTGACATCAGTGTTGCAGGAGGAAGTCAAGCAAAACCTCGAATCAAGTACCGGGGTAAAGGTCCTTGGGGTCAAGGTGCTGGTAGTGGAAATGTCCCCGTCGCAAAAACATAGGTTGCAGTAGGTGTTGCCATGGATAATAGAATAAGGAAAATATTGACTCTCTTTCGGGGTAGAATTCTCGGCGCTTCTTTAGGTGTGACCTTTGCCTTGATGCTGATCATTTTTGGGTTTTGGCAAACGGTTTTTATTTTGGTTTGCGGCGTGATCGGTTACTACCTCGGTGCTCGTTTTGATAGCGACGAAGATTTTCGTGGGTTCTTAGAGCGAGTGCTACCACCGGTTGACTAAAACCACCTGTTTAGCGGTGGTTTTTTGATGGCATGCTAGCTCACAACGACGAACAGGGGGCATTTTGGTGAGCAGACGCAACGCGAGAGAAGCGGCACTGCAAGCGCTTTTTCAACTTGAATTTGGGCAGCTCAGTGCTTTAGAAGCGCTGTCCTACGCACTGGGAGTAACTACCCTGACGGAAAAAGATGAGGGATACGCCCGTTTAGTGCTTGCTAAAGCAGTGCAAAAATGGGAAAAGACAGAGGCCTTGATCACTGAATACGCAGAAAAATGGTCGCTGGAGAGATTGGCTCGTGTTGATCGTGCTATTCTCAGGCTATCCATCGCCGAGATGCTGCTGAATGCTCCGGATACACCGGTGGGCGTAGTGATTGATGAGGGACTAGAGCTTGCCAAGGAGTACAGTACCGACGAGTCCAGTCGGTTCATACACGGTATCTTGGGGAGTGTAGCGAGCAGCTTAGGATGGGTAGAGACATGATCCGGGGCATTCTTGGTATAGATACCAGTAATTACACTACTTCGGCGGCACTGGTGTCTGATCTGGGCGAAGTGCTTGCTGACAGCCGAATGTTGTTGTCAGTCCGTGAGGGTGAAGTTGGGCTCAGGCAATCTGATGCCCTCTTTTTACATGTGCGAAACTGGCCGGAGTTACTCAAACTGCCTCGGTTCTCTGGCTTACACATTGGTGCTGTGGCTGTGGCCACCAGGCCATCCCCTATAGCGTGTTCCTATATGCCGGTTTTCTTGGCGGGACAAGCCTTTGCGGCAACAGTGGCGACGGTGTTAGGCGTCCCGCTGCTCGAGTTTTCTCATCAAGAGGGCCATGTCCGGGCAGCACTATCCGCAAGGTGGCCTTTACATAAACCATTTCTTGCGGTACAGATCTCGGGTGGGACTACCGACATATTATTCGTGGCTCCGTTGGCCGAGGGCGGCTTTATGATCTCTCACCTAGGCCGGAGTAGTGATTTGCATGCCGGTCAATTTATTGATCGTGTGGGGGTGCACATGGGTTTGGCTTTCCCCTGTGGCGTGGCGATGGATGAGTTAGCCACAACTTGGGAAAACGAAGGCCTTGAACCGTTCCCCATAACCTCCTCTGTAAAGGCGAGCACGATTAGTTTTTCGGGTCCGGCCTCGATGGCGATGCGGGCGCTAGACCAAGGTGTGCCACGCGGTGCGGTGGCGCTTGGCGTCTTCCGTTCTATTAGTAACTCCCTCGAGAAAGTTCTGCGGGAGCACCAAGAGAAGGCCGGTGAGGTTCTATTATGCGGTGGGGTTGCCGCGAACACCCACATACGCCGGCGACTGCAGGCTAGGCTTAAGCGGTTCGCATTCATCCTCGCCCCTCCCCATTTGGCCGGTGATAATGCCGTGGGTATAGCACTTTTAGGCGCGGACAGAATGCAATTAGGCCGCGGTTTGTGTTAAAATTTTTGTGAACGATGGCGAGGAGGTTCTTTTTGTGGCAAAGATTATCGATGGCAAGGCCTTGGCGAAAAGCATCCGTGAAGATATAGCCAAGGAAATCGGCTCTTTAAATTATCAGCCGACTTTGGCAGTAGTGCTGGTGGGGACAGACCCCGCCTCGGCAACATACGTTAGTATGAAAGAAAAAGCCTGCTTAGAGGTAGGTATAGCCTCACAAGCGCATAGGCTGGCGGCGGATGTTTCCCAGAGGGAATTAATGATGCTCATCACGCGATTAAACGCCGATCCGGCAGTAAATGGTATTTTAGTGCAGATTCCTCTGCCACGGCAATTGGACCAAACGGCTATTTTTGGAGCCATCAGAAGGGAAAAGGATGTAGACGGTTTTCACCCTATGAACGTGGGCCTTCTGAATTTAGGTCTGTCTGGGGCGCTGTTGCCCTGCACTCCAGCCGGAGTAATGGAGATGTTGCAATCAATCAACTACCAGCTTAAGGGTAAACATGTGGTAGTCGTGGGCCGCAGCAATGTTGTTGGCAAGCCCATGTCAACACTATTCCTCTTAGCTGATGCGACTGTTACCATCTGCCATCGTTACACCGAGAACTTGGGACTATACACCCGTCAGGCCGATGTGCTGGTGGTTGCGGTAGGCAAGACCAATCTCATCACGGGGGACATGGTCAAACCAGGAGCTGTAGTCATTGATGTCGGCACCAATAGGGTGGGGAGCAAACTCGTCGGGGACGTGGTTTACGAGGATGTGAAACAGGTTGCTTCGTACATCACTCCTGTGCCGGGCGGGGTGGGACCGATGACCATCGCCATGCTACTAAAAAACACCCTGCTGGCCGCTAAAATGCAGCATGCCTAACACTGTTACGGTCTATGACCTGACTAGGCTGGTGCGTGAACTGCTTGAAGGCAGCGCCCTGCTCAAAAATGTTTGGGTCTCCGGTGAAATAAGCAACTTTAAGGCTCACTCCTCTGGGCACTGTTACTTTACCCTCAAAGATGACCGCTCCAGTGTACGGTGCGTGATGTGGCGCAGCAAGACACCGAGCCTACGCTTTGTCCCCAGCGATGGCATGAAGGTATTGGCGCGAGGGAGTATTGGGGTGTTTGAGAGGGACGGTACCTATCAGTTTTACGCTGAGCAGCTAGAGCCGGATGGTATTGGGTCGCTCTATCTTGCCTATGAACAATTAAAGTCCAGGCTTGAGGCCGAGGGGTTGTTTAACCCAAGCCGCAAACGTCAGCTCCCTAGCTTTCCGCGACTCATAGCCCTCCTGACCTCGCCAACCGGTGCGGCCGTCCGGGACATGGTCAAAGTCTTATCTCGCCGGTGGCCACTATCCTCGGTGCTGGTCATCCCTGTCATCGTGCAGGGAGCGGAAGCGGTTCCTTCCCTAGTCGCCGCCCTAGATTCTCTGCAGGCTCGACCCGAAATCGATGTAGCCATTGTCGGTCGAGGCGGGGGCTCAATTGAGGATTTGTGGGCATTTAACGACGAACGCGTAGCACGTGCCATAGCCGGTTGTTCTTGTCCGGTGGTTTCCGCAGTGGGGCATGAGAGCGACTTTACTATCGCCGACTTTGTGGCGGACCGCCGCGGCGAAACCCCTTCTGCGGCGGCAGAACTGGTTGTCCCGGACATAACAGTAGTAAAACGACAAGTAGATCTCCTTGGCCAACGGTTGTCAAGGGGCCTAATGAGCAAGAGGTTGCAGTGGCGACAACAAATTGACTGGTTAGCAACGCGTCTTACTGCGGCCTCCCCTAGGCAGCGTGTCGTTGATGGACGGCATAAGGCCAACGAACTTCGGCGACGATTGACACAGACCATGCTCTTTCTTCTGGCCAAGGACCGCGGGCGAGTGGCTGAGCGGGCGGGCCGTTTAAAGGCCCTTAGCCCACTCAGTGTCTTGGCGCGAGGATACAGCGTGACACGAACTCTGAACGGAGATGTCCTCAAGAGTGCCGACCAAGTTGCTTGTGGCGAAAGTGTTGTCACAACCTTGGCGCGGGGGAGCATGGTTTCGATTGTGACGGGGAAAGGAGAATAAAGGTGAACTTTGAAAAGGCGCTGCAAGAGTTAGAAACAATCGTTGCCAAATTGGAAAGCGGAGAGGTAACCCTCGAGGAGGCTTTATCATGCTATGCCGAGGGTGTAAGGATTCTTGCTTGGTGCGAGTCCTCACTTACCCACGCCGAGCAAAAAGTTGAGATACTGCTGAAGGATGAACAGAAACCTTTCCGCCCCGTGAGTAACGATGAAAACATTTGACCAAGGTTACTACAGCCTCATGGTGAATGAGGCCCTTCTAACCTACCTTCCGAGTGAAAAGGAGTTTCCGCCAACCATCCATGCGGCGATGCACTACAGTGTCATGGGTGGCGGCAAGAGGCTGCGACCGGCTTTAGCCATTGCGACGCACGAAATGTTTGGTGGGAGTGCCCGGACTTTCCTTCCGGCGGCAGCGGCAATCGAATGCATTCACACCTATTCCTTGGTGCACGACGACTTGCCGGCCATGGATAATGATGATTACCGCCGGGGCAGACTTAGCTGTCATAAAGTGTACGGTGAAGCGATAGCTATACTGGCAGGAGATGCGCTCCTGACATTGGCCTTTGAGCTCATGGTCAATCGCCTGCCGGAGTTTTATAGCTCTGGCAAGGTACTGCAGGCCACGGCCGAAATGGCCCTAGCTGCAGGGACCTATGGCTTAGTTGGAGGCCAGTCGGTGGATATTTTATCGGAAAACCAGGAGTTAGCGACACCCTTGCCCACCCTAGAGTATATCCATACGCACAAGACCGGCGCATTGTTTGCAGCCGCAGTGCGTATGGGAGCTATCTTAGCAGGTACTGTTAAGGATGAATTGGAGCTTCTGACCCGCTATGCCACGCACCTAGGTCTAGGTTTTCAGATTAGAGACGACATTTTGGATGCCAGTGGCGTCGACAGCGCTAAGGGCAAACTTACCTATGTCTCGGTCTTGGGAGTACGGGGTGCCGAAGAAAAGTTACGCAAGTGTCACGAAGCATGTTATGATGCCTTAAAGACTTTTGGTGGTAGCCACATGTTGCGGCAGGCTGCCGATATCTGTTTAACAATACCTAAGTAGTAGGCGAGGAGGCCATCTATGCCTTGGCTAGAATTGGTGACGCATAATCCTATACTGTATCGCTCGATGATTGCCTGGGCGATAGCACAAGGCTTGAAGGTGGTATTTGCTTGGCGTAAAACTGGTTACTTCAGTTGGGAAAGGCTCTACGGCGCAGGGGGTATGCCATCTGCCCATTCAACAGTCGTTTGCTCCCTAGTAGCGTCGGTGATCAGGGTGGAGGGTTTTGCAAGCTCTTACTCTGCTGTCGCCATTATTTTCGCATTCATAGTTATGTATGATGCCACAGGAGTACGTCAAGCGGCAGGCAAGCATGCTGAGGCCCTGAACAAAATAATCATACAGTCCCGCTTAAATGGGCATGTATCCGAAATCCCACTCAAGGAATTGCTCGGGCACACCCCTCTTGAAGTATTAGCGGGGGCGGTGCTCGGTTTAGTGGTTGGCGGGTGGCACTAGTGAGCTTGCTTCATCAGATTAAATCCCCCGAAGACCTTAAGGCTTTTGGCGATAGTGAATTGAGAATGCTTGCTACAGAGCTTAGACAGGAAATTATTGCCGGCGTGGCCATCACCGGTGGTCACTTGGGTTCAAATCTCGGCGTGGTCGAATTGACAATCGCCCTGCACCGTGAATTTTCCACCCCTAGCGATTGCATTGTTTGGGACGTGGGCCATCAGACCTATGCCCACAAACTGCTCACCGGACGCCGGGAACAGTTTCTTACCCTGCGGCAAGAAGGTGGCCTCAGTGGTTTCCCCAAGCGCAGTGAGAGCGGCCACGATGCCTTTAACACAGGCCACAGTACCACATCGATTTCCGCAGCGCTTGGTTTGGCTGAAGCGGCACGCTTGCAAGGAAATAAAAATCATGTGGTAGCAGTTATAGGGGATGGAGCCTTGACGGGGGGAATGGCTTGGGAGGCCATCAATCATGCCGCAGAACTCAACAAACCCCTCTTAGTAGTGCTGAATGATAATGAGATGTCTATTGCGCCGAATGTAGGCTCCATCGCTAAATACCTTACAACTTTGCGCACCCTGCCCTTTTATCAGCGAACCAAGAAAGATGTGCAAGGCATGCTGCGCGGCATCCCCCGTTTTGGCTCCTTGCTTTCTTCACTGGCGCTAAGGGTTAAAAGCAGTATGAAGTATCTCTTGGTGCGGGGAATGGTCTTTGAGGAACTGGGATTCACCTACCTTGGACCGGTAGACGGTCATAGTATATCGGATTTGCGCGCCGCCCTTCGTCAGGCTAGGACGCTGGAGACTCCGGTGCTCTTGCATTGTGTCACGAAGAAAGGTAAAGGGTACTTGCCGGCAGAAATCAACCCTGAACAGTTTCATGGGGTGCCGCCTTTTGACCAGGCTACCGGAGAGCGGAACGGGCACGGTGCGCATACTACTTTTACCGAATTGTTTGGTGAAAATATATGTTCTCTGGCGGCTGCCGATTCTCGCATCGTAGCGATAACTGCGGCGATGCAAGGTGGAACCGGTCTTAGTAAATTCGCCAAGACTTTACCGCGGCGCTTGTACGATGTAGGCATAGCGGAGCAACATGCTGTCACCTTTGCCGCCGGGCTGGCTGCGGGTGGCATTAAGCCCGTGGTAGCTGTCTATTCTTCCTTCCTGCAACGCGCCTATGACCAATTACTACATGATGTCTGCCTGCAGAAACTGCCCGTGGTCTTTTGTTTGGACCGAGCCGGGGTGGTGGGGGAGGATGGTGAAACTCACCACGGCATCTATGACCTTTCCTACCTACGTACTTTGCCGGGCATGAAAATCTTTGCGCCGGTTGGGAAGGATGATTTTGGTTTCTTGTTGGCGGAGGCTCTCAAGCAACCGGGTCCTGTCGCTGTGCGGTATCCTAGGGATGAAGCGCGTCATCTAGGTCTAAAGCAATCTACTCTTCTGGGGCATTGTATCGGAGACCAGGAGCCGGAAGTGCTCCTGGTCGGCGTTGGCCCCTTATTGGGAGAGTGTCTGAAAGCAGCAAAAGTACTTAGAGCGAACGGCTTCTTGGTGGGGGTATACTACGCGCCTCAAATCTGGCCACTACCTCTACCCCTACTAGAACTCGTCAGCAGAACTCCCTTAGTGGTGACGGTTGAGGACAATATCCTGTCGGGGGGCTTTGGCTCCTCCCTCGAAGAATCACCGGAGCGTGTCGGCGGCACTGGGCGAGCCAAAATTATCAGGCTAGGCTATAAAGATGGATTTGTCGCGCAAGCATCTCGGGCTAGGCAACTCGCCCTAGCCGGACTGGATGCACCGCAGATTGTAGCTTTGGTAGAAATGCATGTCGATTAAGAAAACGCGTCTAGACTTACTCCTCCTCGAAAAAGGTTTTGCCGAGTCTAGGGAGAGAGCCCAAGCGCTCATTGCCGCAGGTTTGGTTTGGGTAAATGGGGAGCGCTGCGATAAGGGTGGTCATGCCTACCTGCCAACTGTTGATATTAAAGTGGACGCGCCCTTGCGGTATGTCTCCCGCGGGGGACTTAAACTGGAAAAGGCCGTCTCCGATTTCGGGATTCTATTTGCGGGAAAGCATGTGCTTGATGTCGGGGCCTCAACAGGCGGCTTCACCGACTGTGCGCTGCAGAACAGTGCATCCCACGTGACTGCGGTTGATGTCGGCAAAGGGCAAATTGCCTGGAGATTGCGTGAGGATGCCAGAGTCACCGTACTTGAGAAGACAAACATACGTTACCTAGACAGTGCCATGCTCCTAAATATTCCAAATATGGCCACTGTGGATGTGTCATTTATTTCCCTGCGCTTGGTGCTACCGGTGCTACATAGACTGCTGCAAGGACAGGGTGAGGTGATTGCTCTCATCAAGCCGCAGTTTGAAGCGGGAAGAGTGGTCGCAACCCGCAGTCGAGGAGTAATTAAGGACCCTAGTGTGCACCGCGAAGTTTTGGAGAATATCTTGCAGTTTGCGCGTGAGCTCAGCTGGGGTCTTTGGGGACTGACTTTTTCGCCACTGCTTGGCCCCGAGGGCAATATGGAGTTTTTAGCTTGGTGGAAACTTGGTACCGCTGACGGCCAGACAATTGACGTGGATTTTGTCATCAGAGAAGCCCACAGAGCTTTGCGCTAGTATGGTGGGGAGAGGGGATGCGATATGCCTATTGGAGTGGTGGGCAATCTCGGCAAGCCACTGACGGAAGGGGTAACACGATTGATTGTGGCCGAATGTAAGGATGGCGACAAGGAAATCATGTTGCCGCACAGTCTAGCCCTGCACATCGGTCTTCCGGAAATGGGGTTTTCGGACCAAGAAATAGCTAGCAGATGCTCGGCGGTGATGGTGCTAGGCGGGGATGGCACACTCCTTTCAGTGGCCCGCACCTGGCCTTTTTGGGGCGTGCCCCTCCTCGGTGTCAACTTAGGCAACTTAGGGTTTTTGACCGAAGTCGAGGAAGTTGACGTGTTGGCGGCATTGGCGGTGTTGCGACGCGGGGAGTATGTAATGCAGGAGCGAATGATGTTAAGAGTCCTGGTCAATCGCGATGGTAGACAAGTCTATGAATCTGTGGTGCTCAATGATTGTGTGGTTACTAAGGGCGCATTCGCTCGCATGATTCGCCTTGAGGTGCATATTGGCAATAACTTCTTTAAAACATTTCCTGCCGATGGGGTCATTATCAGTACACCCACCGGTTCCACCGCCTATTCCTTGTCGGCCGGTGGGCCCATTGTCGACCCAACAATGCGCCTCATGTTGTTGACGCCCATCTGCCCGCACATGCTGCAAGCTCGCCCTCTCGTCGTTTCGCCGCAGGACCGCATTGCCGTTAAGGTTCATTCCATACATGAAGATGTTGTCCTGACCCTCGATGGTCAGGAAGGAGTGCGTGTTTACCCGAAGGACGAGGTAGTTGTGGAGTGTTCGGATATCGTCACTCGCTTAGTGAAAATCGTCCCGCGCAGTTTTTATGATGTTTTGCGCTACAAGCTATAGATTGCTTTCTAGCCGGACCGAAGGCAGACAAGGAGGTCGTTTATGCTCGAAAGACTGATTATTCGCAATCTCGCTGTCATCGAAGAGCTGGATCTAGAGTTGCACGCCGGGCTCACCGTCTTGTCGGGGGAGACTGGTGCGGGAAAGTCTATCATTGTTGATGCCTTGAGTTTGTTGCTGGGAGGGCGCGCCACGAGCGATCTCATTCGAACCGGGGCGGACAAGGCTTTTGTGCAAGGCGTCTTCTCTATCTCTAGCCCCCAAGCGCTCCAGATTGTTACGGAGCAGGGAGAAGGAGATGGGGAATTGGGCCCTGTGGACAGAGAGGTCATTATCACGCGGGAGATAAGCCATTCCAGATCGGTTTGTCGGTTAAATGGGCGCGTGGTGACGCAAGCTACGCTTAAGTCTCTGGGGGAGCACCTAGTCGATATGCATGGTCAGCATGAACACCAGTCCTTACTCTACCCTGCTCGACATCTCGGCCTCTTAGATCGCTTTACCGGCGGTGAAGGGCAGACCATCCTCGATGGTCTGGGCGTGGCAGCGGGGGCTTATCGTCGTTGCAAGGAAGAGTTGCGGGATTTGACGGTGGATGATAAAGAGAGGGCTCGACAGAGCGACATCTTAACTTTTCAAATTGGCGAGATAAAAAATGCCCGTTTGCGTGTGGAAGAAGAGGAGGAACTCCGAGCAGAGCGGTTGCGCCTGCTCAATCATGAGAAATTGAGCAGCGCCGTGGAACGATCATTTGTCGACCTTTTTTCCGGGCAAGGTAAGAACAAGGCGGTTATAGATGTGCTAGGCCGGGTACAAGGCGACTTGAGGGAGGTTGGTCGGCACGCCCCTGAACTGCTGCCGATCGCTGGCCTGGTGGAGCAAGCATCCTACCTGGTTGATGATGCTTGTCGCGAATTGGGTAGATTTAAGGATAATTTGATATTTGAGCATGACCGCCAGAGCAGCATTGAGGAAAGGCTAGATGCTATAGGGAAACTGAAGCGAAAATACGGTCACAGCATCGAAGAAGTTTTATCCTTTGCCAAGACCGCCCAAGCTAACTTTGACCGACTGAGCAGTTCTGCCGAGCGCGCCACCCAGTTACAGGCGGTGCTCAAAAAACATCTCGAGAGATATGGTTCCCTAGCGGCGGATATGCGTATTTTACGGGAAAAAAAGGCTCGACTACTGGGTCTGGCCTGTGAAGGGCATCTTAAAGATCTAGGCATGACAAACGCCGAACTGAAGATGGCGTTTCGTCCGCAAGAAGTAAGTGCTGTGAGTTCCACGGGCACGGAAACAGTAGAGTTTTTGTTCTCCGCTAACAAAGGAGAGGATTTGAAGCCGCTTAGCAAAATTGCCTCCGGTGGAGAAATCTCTCGGGTTATGTTGGCGCTAAAAACAGTTTTTAGTGACCTTGATGATATTCCGACTTTGGTTTTTGACGAAATCGACAGTGGTGTCGGAGGCAAGGCCGCGCAGGCGGTGGCAGAGAAAATTGCTACTCTCAGTAATGGTAAGCAGGTCATCTGTATCACCCACCTCGCCCCCATTGCGGCTTTTGCCGATTATCACCTCTGCGTGCAAAAATTGATCAAAGGCGAAAAAACTATCACCGAGGTGCGTGCTTTGGATGTTACCGGGAGAAAAATAGAACTCGCTCGCATGTTAAGTGGAGTAGAAAGCGAAGTGGCACTAACCCATGCCGAGGAATTGCTCAGCTTGAGACCGAGAACGCAAGTCTAGGCTTAAGGTGCTGAACAACGCTCTTCCCACCAACAGGCAAGTCATTATGTTAACTAGCGAGGATAGTTGGTTTTCGCGTTGGTTAACTTAAAAGCAGACTTGTTTGTTGAAAGGGGTGCGGCCTTGGAGAAGCGAATGCTGAAAACCCTCTTGGGTTGCTTTTTTTCAGCCATAGTGCTTGTAGTAGCTCTTAGTCCAGGTGCGAGAAGCCTCTATCTTCTACCGGTGGACCTGCGCGTGACAGAGGGTAGTTCGGTGCTCTTGCCTCTGCACCTACCTTTTTCACTGGGGGTTTCGCTGGAACAAGCCGGTATGGTACGCATCAATGGCACCGAGTTGGGTCCACAATTGGTCAAATTTTGCTTGTCTAGACCACTGTCTTTGGAGACTTTGCAACAGGGAACGGCACAGTTGCGCCTCAGCGTGTTTGGTCTTACCATTCGCCGCTTAAAAATCGAAATAGTTCCTGTTGTAGAGCTGGTGCCCGCCGGACATTCTGTAGGGGTTAGCCTTCGCTCTGACGGCCTCATGGTGGTTGGGTTTGCCAATATACAGGGGCGGGACGCTGAATTTTCACCCGCACGCGAAGCAGGCATTCGCCTCGGTGACCGTATCTTATCGGCTCATGGAATGGAGCGCCCTGACTCATTAGTGCTTAACCAAATTACTGAGGAGCTTGGGCGACAAAGGCAACAGGTTCTCCTCACCGTTGGTCGAGATGACCGTGCGGTGGATATCCTCGTAACTCCGCATTTGTGCAGTGAAACTGGGCAGCATCGTTTAGGTCTCTTCGTGCGCGACAACGTAGTTGGGGTTGGCACACTCACCTTTGTTGACAGGGAATCAAATATTTATGGCGCACTCGGTCATGTCATTGCGGACATAGACACTGGCCGACCAGTAGAAGTGGGTAGCGGCAATATTGTGCGGGCCACAGTGACGTCCATTGAGTCGGGCAAGCGAGGAGCGCCCGGAGAAAAGCGCAGTGTATTCGTTAAGGAAGAAAACAACGTCGGTTCAATCACTAAAAATTCAGAATTTGGCATTTTCGGCGAAATTCACAACGACTTGACAGGTGATTCACCAGCCGTGCCTATACTCTTGCGCGATCAGGTCCGAGAGGGTCCGGCGTACATTTACACTGTCATCGATGGGGAAAAGGTCGAGAGGTTCGCCATAGAAGTGCAGCGAGTGTCCCGACAACAGTCTGCCCCGGGAGCAAAGGGATTAGTAGTGAAAGTGACTGACGAACGTTTACTGGCCAAGACAGGGGGCATTGTGCAGGGCATGTCAGGTAGTCCCATTTTACAGGGAGGAAAGCTTGTTGGTGCCGTGACCCATGTGTTTGTCAATGATCCCAGCAGAGGGTATGGGATGTTCATTGAATGGATGGTTGGAGAATCGGGGCTCTTAGAGCGCAGGGAGGAAATAGCGCCGACCTTTTTCTATCGGCAACGTCTGCGTGCTTCGTAAAACTGAGGTGAGCATTGGTGCATGCCAGTGCTCATTGTTGCCTGAACAGTCGTGAAAAATATTTATAATACAGTAAGTAAGTGAAAATATTTGGCAGGAATACGGCAAGGGCCTGTAGAAAGCTAACTGGTGTAGGTGGAGCAGGGGAGGAGATTGCCGGTGAGGGAAAAGACTAAGGTCTTGATTGTCGACGATAATAGGGACTTCTGTGAACTTCTGAGTGAATTCTTATCAAAGCGGCCAGAAATCCAAGTGGTAGGAATGGGGCATAACGGTGACGAGGCACTAAGACTTATGCAGAGCTTAAAGCCCCATGTCTGTGTGCTAGACATTATCATGCCGCATCTCGATGGCATCGGAGTGCTAGAACGCATGGCGGCACTACCTGAAAAAGATAGGCCGAAAACAATTATGTTAACAGCTATTGGACAAGAACAAATGACCAAGCGCGTTTTAGAACTCGGTGCCAGCTATTATATATTGAAGCCCTTTAACTTAGAGACATTAGCGCAGCGTATACAACAACTGGTTGTCAGCGAACCTTTGCCCATCGTCCATATCACAGAGAAGCAGCAAGCCAGACATCTCGAGCAAAAAATCTCAGACTTATTGCACGAGCTGGGGATACCTGCAAATATCAGGGGCTATCAATACTTACGAGAAGCCATAGTCTTGGTTGCGGGTGAGATGCAGCTCCTAAACAGCATCACCAAGATACTCTATCCCAAAATTGCTAAGCAGCATGAATCCACGCCCAGTCGGGTAGAGCGGGCCATTCGTCATGCCATTGAAGTAGCCTGGGGCCGCGGTAATGTCGAGGCCATAAATCGGCTCTTCGGCTATACTGTGGATTATCGCCGTGGCAAACCTACCAATTCTGAATTTATTGCCAAAGTCGCCGATCGCTTGCGGTTGGAGAGAGCTGTATAGGCAACAACATAGTGGTGTATAATTAGGCTGCTCCTCCTTGGACAGCCTTTTGATTTTGGCAAAACACGCAATTTTCTTTTAAAGTGTTTTATGTCTCTGTGGAAGTTATATTATTGTCAAGGGACATCGTAGGAAGGAGTATGTGCTTGGCGGATTACGTGTTGCTACTCATTAACCCTGGGAGTACTTCTACCAAGGTAGCTCTGTATCTTGGCACGAAGTGCTTCAGGATGCAGAGTATTGCCCACAAGGCGGAGGAGTTGGCCGTCTATCCGGGTATTATTGAGCAGTGCTCATTTAGGCTCACCACAGTCGAAGCGTTTCTCGGCACCGCTCTCTCTGCTTTGGGAGGGGATCGCCAGATTGATGCGGTTGCCGGTATGGGGGGATTGTTGCGTCCTCTTCCCGGTGGTACCTATGCCACGAGTGATGCCTTGCTGCAAGACTTGCAAAGCGGCGTGCAGGGGCAGCATGCCTCGAATCTAGGAGGGTTGCTCGCTCATGGAATCGCCCAATCTTTAGGTGTACAGGCCTATGTTGTTGATCCCGTTTCTGTGGATGAATTTACGGATTTAGCGAGAATCTCTGGGCATCCGCTTATTGTGCGCAGAAGTCTTAGTCATGCCCTAAATATTAAGGCGGTAGCAAGGCGCGTTTGTCGCGAGATGGGGTTGTCGTTCTTCAACAGCCGATTGGTGGTGGCGCATCTGGGTGGCGGTATTTCCGTGGCTCCCCTCCAAAATGGTAGAATCATGGATGTCAACAACGCCAACGAAATGGGTCCATTCTCTCCTGAACGAACAGGTTCTTTGCCTGCGGGAGAGTTGGCAGCGCTGTGTTTTAGTGGCCGCTATAGTGCGCAGGAAATAAAGAAGCAAATTGCTGGACAGGGCGGAATGGTGGCCTACTTAGGCACCAATGATGCGCGCGAGGCGTATCAACGTGCCGGTCGAGGTGATGTCCAGGCACAGCTAATTATGCGCGCTATGGCCTACCAAATTGCTAAGGAAATCGGCGCCATGTCTACCGTTCTTCATGGGAAAGTAGATGCCATAATCTTGACGGGAGGCCTAGCCAACTCGGATTCCTTGGTTAGGGATATTTCCCAATACGTAGAATTTATTGCCCCAGTGAAGGTCTGGCCAGGTGAAGATGAAATGTTAGCGCTTGCTGAAGGCGTCTGTCGTGTATTGGCCGGGGAAGAACAAGCTAAGCAATATTGATGGGGGTGTTTTTTGTTGATCAAATCTTTTGACCAAGTGCTCGAACAGGCGAAACGAGGGCCAAGACGTCGTGTAGCAGTGGCGGTTGCTGAGGATGCGGAGGTTCTCGCGGCCCTTACTGCGGCCCAAGCTTCAGGTTTGGCGGAGGCGTGTTTGGTGGGTGACGCTGAGAAGATTCTCATGGTAGCAAAGGAGTCGGCTCTCAATCTTACCGGCATGGAAATCATCAATGTACCCGACAGAATCATGGCCGCGAAAGTGGCGGTGACCCTAGTGCGCGAGGGACGCGCTCATATGCTGATGAAAGGCCTAATTGGTACCGCAGATATTCTTCGGGCGGTGCTAGACAAGGAAAACGGGCTGCGCACAGGTCGGGTCCTTAGCCATGTCGCGCTGATCGAGGTGCCGACCTACCACAAAATGCTCTTTATGACCGATGGAGGACAGAACATCGCGCCAGATCTAGCACAAAAAGTGGACATTCTGCAAAACGCGGTCGACGTAGCTCGTGCGCTAGGTGTTGACCTGCCAAAAGTAGCAGCATTAGCGGCAGTAGAGGTGGTCAACCCCAAGATGCAGGCCACGGTGGAGGCCTACGAATTGCAGCTAATGGCAGAGCGGGGAGAAATTAAAAACTGTCTTGTCCATGGTCCCCTAGCTCTCGATGGGGCCATAAGTCTTGATGCTGCTCGGCACAAGGGCATTCAATCACAGGTGGCGGGAGATGCAGATATTCTGTTGGTACCGACTATCGAGGTTGGCAATGTTCTATACAAGACTCTCGTCTATTTGGCTCGCGCTCGAGTGGCCGGTCTAATCGTAGGGGCGGCAGCGCCTATTGTCTTGACATCGCGCTCCGATTCTCCGGAGGCTAAATTATTGTCTATTGCTTGCGCCAGTGTGGTAGCGGGGAGGTATTAAAATGACCAAACACTATGTTTTGGCGATTAACCCTGGGTCGACATCTACGAAAATAGCTCTCTTCGAAAATGACAAAGTGGTGATGGAGGATAACCTCAGCCACACTAACGAGGAATTGGCACCGTTTAGTAGGATTGCCGAGCAGTATGCGTTCCGCCGGCAGGTCATTACTCGTTTTCTGGCTGAGCAAGGTTTTGCGGTCAGTCGTTTATCGGCCGTAGTTGGCCGCGGCGGGTTACTCAAGCCCATCCCCTCCGGCACCTATAGAGTCAATGCCGCCATGGTGCGTGATCTGCACGCGGCGGAACGCGGAGAACACGCCAGCAACTTGGGCGGACTCTTGGCCAAGGATCTAGCCGATGAACTTGGCATACCCGCCTTCATTGTAGACCCTGTGGTGGTGGATGAGATGCAGGATGTGGCGAGGATTTCCGGTCACCCCGAAATTTCCCGTCGCAGCATCTTTCATGCTCTTAATCAAAAAGCGGTGGCCAAGCGCTATGCGCGCGCCAAGGGCGTAAAGTATGAAGCTCTCAACCTAATTGTCGCCCATTTGGGTGGGGGAGTATCTGTAGGCGCACATTCACAAGGGCGTGTCATTGATGTGAACAATGCCCTAGACGGGGATGGCCCCTTTTCCCCTGAGAGAAGTGGTGGTTTGCCAGCGGGTGAATTAGCACGCCTGTGTTTTAGCGGTAAGTATTCTCACGGTGAGATTAAGAAAATGATTACCGGTCAGGGCGGCATGGTTGCCTACTTGGGCACCAATGACGGTCGGGAGGTTGCTCGCCGGATGGCATCTGGCGATGTGTATGCGGGCTTGATTTTTAGGGCTTTCGCCTACCAAGTAGCAAAGGAAATCGGGGCGATGGCCGCTGCCTTAAAAGGCAAAGTGGATGTAATCATTCTTACGGGAGGCCTGGCGTACAATAAGGAAGCCCTCATTCCCTGGATCACTGAAGCTGTTTCATTTATTGCCCCAATAGAAGTTATGCCGGGAGAAGGGGAGATGTCGGCTCTCTGTGAAGGTGCCCTGAGGGTACTTACTGGTCAGGAGCAAGACTATACCTATGAATAGCCTGTGGCATCATCGCGTCTCAATTATTACTGGGAGCTACGGCAGTGGCAAGACGGAGGTCGCCATAAACCTAAGTCTGGCTAAGCGCAGTTTTTATGGGAACGAAGCCATAGTTTCCCTGATTGATGTGGACATTGTGAATCTGTACTTTCGCAGTCGCGACAAATTCGAGGAACTTGCCAAGCGGGGAATTCACGTAATTGCGCCTGCCGGCGATTTGCGCCATGCTGATTTGCCCGCTCTCCCGGCAAGCATCAGCGGTAGCTTACACGACACACAGCAGCAGGTAGTCCTCGATGTGGGGGGCGATCCGGCTGGTGCGACGGTGCTAGGGAGATATCAAGCCGATTTACCCGAGGGCTCCTATGACATGATCTTGGTGGTCAACCCCTACCGACCATACACCGATAATGTTGATGCCATGCAGCGACTTATCTCTGCCATTGAGAGTAAGTCACGCTTGCGAATTACCGCTCTCTGCAATAATTCCAACCTCATGGGGTTTACCACACCAGAGGATTTGTTGCGTGGGCAGGACCTTCTCGGGGAGCTTGAGGTGCGCACTGGTTTGCCCACAGCCTTCGTGAGTTGTGTGCCTGCAATTGCCCCCGCAGTAAGCGTTATGTTGCCAAATGTTCCGGTTTTGCAGCTTGGGCTCTATATGTTGCCCCCTTGGGCGACGGGAAACAATTATGCTGGGGAGGTTTAATAATGGCCAAGGTGACATTCAATGAAGAGAGATGCAAGGGTTGTGAATTATGCATCCATGTCTGTCCGGTAAAAATTGTTATAATGCAGAAGAAGTTTAATAAGCGGGGTTTTAATCCTGCCGGGGTAAGTGATATGTCCAAATGCATCGCTTGTGCAGCCTGTGCCCGCATCTGTCCGGATGTAGTTATTTCAGTCGATAAGTAGGAGGGTGAGCCGTGAAACAACGTGTCTTAATGAAGGGCAATGAGGCCATTGCCGAAGCCGCCATTAGAGCTGGTTGTCGCTTTTTTTTCGGATATCCGATAACCCCTCAGAACGAGTTACCTGAATACATGTCGCGGCGCTTACCCGAGGTAGGAGGGACATTTGTTCAGGCCGAAAGTGAAGTTTCGGCCATCAACATGGTCTATGGGGCAGCAGGCGCGGGGGCGAGAGTAATGACCTCTTCGTCAAGTCCAGGAATCAGTCTCAAGCAAGAAGGTATTTCTTATATGGCTGGTGCACAGCTACCGGCTGTAATTGTCAATATCGTGCGCGGAGGACCGGGCCTAGGCAGCATTCAGCCCGGACAAGGCGATTATTTTCAGTCCGTCAAGGGTGGCGGGCATGGTGATTACCGATTAGTTGTGCTAGCCCCGGCAAACCTTCAAGAGGCTGTCGACCTGGTGACCGAGGCATTTGACATCGCCGATTTATACCGCAATCCCGTCCTCATTCTCGGAGATGGCTTGCTTGGGCAAATGATGGAGCCGGTGGAGTTCAGACAGTCAACTCCGCGTGAGTTACCCGCCAAGGACTGGGCAACCACCGGACTCTGCAACCACAATGGACAAAAAAACGTAATAAATTCTTTGGTGCTCCATGCCATTGATTTAGAAGCCCATAATATACACTTGCAGGAAAAATACGCACTCATCAAGGTAGCGGAACAAAAGGCAGAGCTCTTGCATTGCGATGATGCCGAATTAGTCGTTGTAGCCTACGGTTCCACGGCGCGCATCGTTAAGACCGCCATTGCTCAATTGCGAGATCAAGGACATCGTGTGGGATTGCTCAGGCCCATTTCCTTGTGGCCATTCCCTGAGGATGCTTTTGCCAAGGTCATGCCTGTGGCCAAAGACTTCCTTTGTGTGGAGATGAGTGCCGGCCAAATGGTAGAGGATGTAAAGCTCGTTGTCAACGGAGCGAGACCGGTGCATTTTTATGGCCGCATGGGTGGTATCGTACCCACACCTAATGAGATAGCAACACAAGTATTGCAGATCATGGGGGTTAAATAGCATGGTTAAGGTCTTTGACTGTCCGAAATCCCTGACCGATATGCCCACCCATTATTGTCCGGGCTGTACCCATGGCATTATTCACCGCCTCATCGCCGAGGTCATTGATGAGCTCGGCATCGCCGACAAAGCCGTGGGCGTCGCCCCGGTCGGCTGTGCGGTACTCGCCTACAACTACTTTGTTTGTGATATGCAAGAAGCTGCGCATGGCCGAGCCCCAGCCGTGGCTACTGGGATAAAGCGAGTTGTTCCAGAGGGCGTGGTCTTTACTTACCAAGGGGATGGAGATTTGGCTTCCATCGGATGTGCCGAAATTGTCCATGCTGCCGCTCGCGGTGAACTAATTACTACTGTTTTTGTTAACAACGGCATCTATGGCATGACGGGCGGACAAATGGCACCGACAACCCTGCCCGGGGATAAGACCTCCACCTCACCCTATGGCCGAGACACCAAGAAGCAAGGGTTTCCTATTCGGGTGTCGGAGATGCTGGCGACACTGGACGGCCCGGCTTACATCGCTAGGGTATCGGTGCACAATGTTGCCAACATCGTAAAGGCAAAACGGGCCATTAAGAAAGCATTTGAATATCAGATTGCCGGCAAGGGGTTTACTTTGGTTGAGGTACTGTCTACTTGTCCGACAAACTGGGGGCTGACTCCAAAGGAATCGCTCGAGAAAGTGCAGCGTGATATGATGCCGTACTTCCCCTTAGGTGATTATAAAGACATCGAGGCAGGTGAAAAGAAGTGACTCTAGGCGTAATTATGGCTGGCTTTGGGGGCCAAGGTGTCATGCTCATGGGGCAGCTCCTAACCTATGCCGGCATGCTTGATGGGAAGCAAGTTTCTTGGATGCCTTCTTATGGTCCGGAGATGCGTGGCGGTACCGCCAATTGCACGGTAATCATTGCGGATGAGGAAGTTGGATCTCCACTGGTAACCAGTCCGGACGCAGTAGTTGCTTTGAATCTGCCATCGTTAGATAAATTTGAGGACATTGTAAAGCCAGGCGGCCTCTTGATCTACAATAGTTCGCTCATCAATCGCCCTCCGACCCGCACCGATATACGCATCATTGCCGTAGAGGCAAATGACATAGCAACAGGGCTTGGTCAACCTCGGGTGGCCAACATGGTGGCCCTGGGTGCCTTGCTCGAGGCCACCAGCCTGATCAGCGAGGCAAGCCTAGAGCAGGCCCTCCGTAATATTTTGCCTGCGCATCGCCAAGAACTGCTACCTATTAACCTCCAGGCCATCGCCCGAGGTAGGGCATCCGTCGAACCTGTCTTGGCTTAAACAGTTTTTTAGTCGCTATCCTGCTCTATCTCCCGGTCATGTCTGGCCGGGAGATTTTCCTTTGGATACACATAGGCTTCACCTCGTCCGTGCTTATGAAAGCCTGGTGTTCGGCATAACATATTATTGATGTACTTTCGAGGAGGGCAGGCGGCGTGAAAAATAGTGTTTTGCTTCTGCACTGGCGGGAGCGGTGGCTAGCGCTGGTACTAGTTGCGATAATGTTTGTCGTAGGAATCGTCAGCGGTGCTATCACCATTACCGCCGTCACAGTGCCCCAGCGTCAAGACTTGGTGAGGTACATCAATACGTATTTTGAGAGCATCATGGTGGGGACACTCGTACCTGCCACTTGGCAAAGTGTAGTGTGGGGGAATTTCCAAGTGGTCGCAATCTTATGGCTATGCGGTCTCTTGGTGTTTGGTGCGCCAGGCATCTTACTCTTGCTTTTTTTGCGTGGATTTATCATTGGGTTTAGCGTAGGTTTCCTCGTAGAGGAGTTTGGGATAAGAGGCTTCCTGTTCGCCTTATCATCCATCATTCCCCATAACCTCTTAGCAGTACCGGCAATGGTGGGACTGGGCGCCTCAGGGATTGCCTTTTCTTTCGCGGTGATATTTGGCGCAAATCAGCGGACAGTCCAGCGTCGGGGCGGTACATCCGTGGCTAAATTCTCCTTAAACACCATCCCCTATATTTTTCTCATGGTGTTGGCCTGCTTAATCGAAGTCCTTATAACGCCCGTGTTTATAAGGGTCGCAACAGCGCTGTTTTAGACCTCAGACTTATGGTATATTGACTAAGGGCAGAGCACTTTAGCTCATTTCCTGGGTAATAGACCCAAGAGGTCAATATCCGACTTCTTTCGACCCCTAACGTTGAATTTTGAGTCAAGGAGTCCTAGCATGTGGAAAACGAAAACTGTTATCTTGCTGATAGTGTTGATGTTGTATGCAACAAGCATGGTAGGGGCTGTTTCTATTGTGGCCACTCGGGGCATTGTTGTAGCGAGGGGGCGGGAGGAGCCGCTGTTTGGCCACAGGGTAGATTTGCGTCATCCACCGGCAAGTTTGACAAAAGTGCTGACGGTGGTTTTGGCTATAGAACAAGGCGACTTAGATTCCGAAGTCATCATGAGCCAAAGAGCCATGGCGGTGGGTGGTTCCTCGCTTAATGCGGCAGCAGGAGATAGGTTTACACTGCGTGAACTTCTATACGCTGCCATGCTTATTTCTGCCAACGATGCCTGTAACGCCATCGCGGAACACCTGGCGGGCAATCTGGAGGCGTTCAATGAGAAGATGAATAGACGGGCAGCAGAGCTTAACATGCGGAACTCGCAGTTTAAGAATGCCCATGGCATGCCTGGGGTTGGCCATTATTCCACTGCCCGCGATCTCGCCCTACTAGGTATTCACGCTTCCTCACTACCTTCGTTCATGGAGATTGCCGGTACGGAACGTTTCGTGATGAACAGCGGTCGTGTCCTTTTGAACCAAAACCGCTTGCTTGGGGAATACAGGGGAGCTTTAGGCGGGAAGACCGGCTATACTGATGAAGCTGGTCAGTGCTTGCTTCTTATCGCGGAGCGTGATGGTCTGTTGCTAGTTAGTGTAGTGCTGGGGTCGGAAGGTCGAAGTCTTTGGTCGGACTCACAGGCACTGCTTGACTTTGGGTTTGCGAATTTCGCTCGTCAAGTTCTCGTTAACAGTAGACAAGCCCTCGGTCTCTTCCGTGTACCATTGGCTGGAGAGGTGCTCATCGTGGCAACAAGCGAATTGTCGCGTGTTATACGCATCTCTGAACTGCGCAAAGCGGTTCCGGAGATTACTTTACAGCTAAGAAGAAATTTGTGGCCTCCCCTCAGGCCCGGGCAAAAAGTGGGTGAGGCCGTAGTAACGGCTGACGGGGGTGAAATTGGTCGGGTAGGACTGACCGTCCCTGCCTATATACCATTGTTCACAACGGGGCGGTTGCTGGCAGTGTTTGGCGGATTTCTGTTGATGTTAGGTGCAATTAAGGGTAGACGGAGGTGGAAAGGTTGAAACAACGCGTCATTATCCTTTTCGGTGGACGATCTGCTGAACATGAGGTTTCTGTGCAGTCCGCAGTCTCGGTCATAAGCGCTATAGATGAAAAGGAGTTTGTCCCCATCCCTGTTGGCATAACTAAGCGCGGCAGGTGGATTGCCGGGGTTGATCCGCGGGCGATGCTCGCCCGCAACGAATCTGCTGTAGTCGAGCCGGAGGGGGAGGTGGGGGTCGGTCCTATTGTCGAAATCCTGATGCAAGGGGATGTGGTTTTCCCCGTCCTGCACGGACCATATGGGGAAGATGGCAGTATTCAGGGGTTACTGGAGATTTTGGATATTCCTTATGTTGGTTCAGGAGTTATGAGCTCTGCCCTAGGAATGGACAAAATTCTGCAAAAAACCATTTGTAAACAGCTAGGAATTCCGGTGGTGGATTTCGTATGGTTCACTGATCATAGTTATGCCTTAGAGCCTGACAGGCACCACCATAATATTGCTGAGCGACTGGGTTTCCCCTGTTTTGTTAAGCCCGCTAACATGGGTTCAAGTGTGGGCATCAATAAGGCGGTAGATAATGATGCGCTGGCTCATTTTATTGAAGTCGCCTTTAAGTATGACCGCAAGGTCATAGTAGAACAACAGGCCAAGGGTCGGGAAATAGAATGCAGCGTTCTGGGCAATGAACAACCTCGCGCCTCTTTGCCAGGGGAGGTGGTCCCTAATGCTGATTTTTACAGCTACACCGCTAAGTATGAGGAGCCATCTACACTCTACATACCGGCCAATTTGACACCGCAACAAGTTAGACAAGTGCAGGAGCTGTCACTGCGGGTGTATCAAGCCTTAGATTGCTCAGGCCTAGCGAGGGTTGATTTTTTCCTCACCCCTACAGGCCAGATCTACGTAAACGAGCTTAATACCATGCCGGGATTTACTAACATTTCCATGTACCCTAAAATGTGGGAGGCTACAGGTACGAGTTACCCAAAATTGATTAGCGAACTCATTTTTCTGGCCAGGGCTAAACATAGTGAGAAACGCAGGATTTCGGTTAACTACCGAGAATAATTCATGGCATAGCATCGTAAAATTGCGGGAGGGGTCAAAGATGAGTCTCAAGTTATCACAACGAGGTATGGATATTCCTGCTTCACCTATTCGCAAACTAGTTCCTTTTGCAGATGCAGCAAAGCGGCGTGGGACAAAGGTTTATCACTTAAACATCGGTCAGCCGGACATAGAAACACCTCCACAAATGTGGGACAAAATCAAGAACTACAATGAGAAAGTATTGGCCTACGGTCCTTCCAATGGCCTGCCGGAGTTTCGCCAGGGCTTGGCTAAGTACTATGCCAAATATGGGGTACATGTAGACCCAAATGAGGTAATAGTAACCACTGGCGGGAGTGAGGCCTTGCTCTTCGCTATGCTGGCTACCTGCGATGCGGGCGACGAGATACTCGTTCCCGAGCCTTTCTACGCCAATTACAACGGATTTGCAGTATACGGCACTATCAAAATTGTGCCTGTTACCACCACAGCCCAAAACGGTTTCAGATTGCCGCCTAAAGAGCACTTTGCCGCCAAGATTACCCCTCGCACCCGCGCCATTATGATTAGTAACCCCGGCAATCCGACAGGTGTGGTCTATACAAAAGCTGAACTAGAGGTGTTAGCCGAACTGGCGGTAGAGTACGACTTGTTCCTTATTGCGGACGAAGTCTACCGCGAATTTGTTTACGATGGGGAAGAGTTTACAAGCATCATGAGTCTTAATGGTATTGCAGAACACGCGATTATCGCGGACAGTATCAGCAAGCGTTTTAGCGCCTGCGGTGCCCGCGTCGGCAATGTCGTTACCCATAACAAGGCATTGCTCGACTCGATCATGCGCTTTGCGCAGGCGAGGCTTTGTCCCCCCACTCTCGAACAAGTCGGCGCACTAGGTGCCCTCGAAGTGCCAGATTCTTATTTCGCACGTGTGTTAGCCGAGTACCAGCAGCGTCGCGATATTGTCTTTGACGGCGTCATGAGCATTCCTGGGGCGGTATGCAAGGCGCCCAAGGGCGCGTTCTATGTCGTTGCCAAGCTCCCGATAGACGATGGTGATGTATTTGCCGAATGGATGTTGTCGAACTTCAGTTTGGACGGGGCGACTACCATGGTGGCCCCTGCCGCTGGTTTCTATGCTACCCCTACTTTGGGTAGAGATGAGGTGCGCATAGCCTACGTGTTGAATAGCTCGGACCTAACCCATGCCATGCGCATTCTCGCTAGTGGTGTTGAGGCGTATAGAAGGGAAAAGGGTATTTAACGACTCTACGTTCTACTCCCCCCCAGCTTCACATAAGTATTAACGATAATCTTTAGGCAGCAATGGGGGGGAGGACAACGGGATGTGGGTGATTACTCTAGGGCCCTTTCGTGGCAAAAGGATTCAATGTATTAAAATTGTGGGGTTAGTGATTGTAGTCGCCTTACTGGCTCTCCTGGTTTGGCAGTTCATAGATGGTTATTTTGCTGAACCGGAGCCTGAGGGGAAACAACGTGCCTTGGATGCGACCGCTACTATGGAGCAGGGTAGGCAGGAGACATTCCTGGCGAGGGTTTTAGCACATTTACGAAGTTGGTACAACGAAGGATTCTGACCCCCTGCAGAGGGGGATTTTCTTCGCGGCCAGGCAAAATGCCCCGCAGGTATTGTAGCAACTGTGCCGAATCATAATAGCTGTAGAATGCGAAGAAGGTGGATTGTCTTGGAGACGTACATAAGAGAGTACCTCGATCATTTAAAGGTAGAGCGGGGACTTGCCGCCAACACTATCGAATCATATGGGCGGGATCTTTCCCAGTTCCATATCTACCTCGTGCAAGAGACTCTCGACTGGCAGTGTCTTGATCGCCAGCAAATTCGGCTTTACCTTGACCGTCTCCGCGCCCAGGGCAAGACCGGCGCCACGGTTTCGCGGTGCCTCTCCTCTATACGATCCTTTTTCCGTTTCCTCTATCATGAAGGGAGTATTCCGGTCGACCCTGCTGCTGCCCTGGATGCCCCTAAGGTGCAGAAGCGTCTACCCAAGGTGCTCAATTTGCATGAAATTGAAAAATTCTTGATTGTAACCAGTGACCTTTCGCCGATTGCTTTACGTGATAGGGCCATGTTTGAGGTCTTGTATGCCACGGGTATTCGAGTTTCCGAGTTAGTCACTCTAAAGGTGACCGATGTGAACTTAGAGGTAGGGCTGCTCAAGTGCTATGGCAAGGGTGACAAAGAGCGCATGGTTCCACTTGGTTCGGTGGCCATCACCGCCCTTAAGATCTACCTCGCCTCGGGACGGAGCAAGTTGCAGCGCAGTTCGAGCGTCCAATCGCTCTTTTTAAACCACCATGGGCGACAGTTGACACGTCAAGGCCTTTGGAAGCTGTTTAAGAATCATGCCAAAAAGACCAATATACAGGTAAACGTAACTCCCCACACCATGAGGCATTCCTTTGCTACTCATTTGTTGGAAAATGGTGCTGACCTGCGGGCGGTGCAAGAAATGCTGGGTCATGCCGACATCAGTACCACCCAAATCTACACCCATGTCACCAAAACACGTCTGCGTGAAGTCTACGACAAGGCGCATCCACGAGCATAGGAGGTACTGTTTTGCAGAAGACAGTCTTAATCATTGTCCTTGATAGTTTAGGAGTGGGTGCTCTACCTGATGCGGGTGATTACGGCGATGCCGGAAGCAACACTCTGAAGCATGTATTAGATGCCAATCCTAAACTTGCGCTACCCAATCTGGCTAGACTTGGCATGGGAAAAATACTCCCCCATGCTGGCTTCCCCGCGCCCGATAAAACGCAGGCCTCATTTGGTCGCGCCATGACCCGGTCTAAGGGTAAGGACACCATTACGGGGCATTGGGAAATGGCTGGCCTAGTGATGGACGAGCCCTTTGTGACTTTTCCACATGGGTTTCCAGACCAAGTGGTGGCAGAATTAAGCAGGAGAACAGGGCGGAATTTTCTCGGCAACGTCGTGGCATCGGGCACTGAAATCATCACCCAATTAGGGCAGCTACACGTAGAAACCGGCTCACCCATCCTGTACACTTCAGCTGACAGCGTCATGCAAATTGCGGCTCACGAGGAGATTGTCCCTCTTATGGAGTTATATTCTATTTGCGGCGTAGCAAGAGACCTCATGCAGGGTGAAATGCGCGTCGCGAGGATAATTGCTCGCCCTTTTAGCGGTGTTGGAACATTTTTCCGGACAGTTAATCGTCATGACTACGCAGTGGCGCCCCCCACAGCAACTTTGCCGGATGTATTATATGAGGAGGGTCTGAATGTAACGGGCATTGGTAAAATATGTGATATTTACAATGGGCGTGGTTTCAGCAACTGCTTGAAGACCGACAATAATATACAAGGCTTGGATAAAATAACGACTGAATACATCAAACAAGAACATGGTCTGATCTTTGCGAACCTAGTCGATTTCGACATGCTGTACGGTCATCGGAACGATGCCGTTGGGTATGGCCATGCCCTGGCTGAATTTGACCAATGGCTGGGGGGCTTTCTGCCTCTTATGCGGCCTTTAGACCACCTCTTTATTGTTGCTGACCATGGATGTGACCCTCTCCACCCAGGCACCGATCACACGCGAGAGTTTGTGCCATTGTTGGTTTATAGTCCAAGTGCCTTGAGTAACTATTCGCTGGGGGACCGGCACACCTTAGCCGATGTTGCAGCCACCGTTGCCGATCTATTCGAACTGCCGGAGAGGTTTGCCGGAAGTTCATTTAAGGAGTTGCTAGGGTTAAGATGATGAGATTCTATGAAATTATCAAGAAAAAACGTGACGGCCACGCTTTATCCGCCGAGGAGATCGATTTTTTTGTGCGGGGCTCAACTGATGGCAGTATCCCCGATTATCAGCAGAGTGCCTTGCTTATGGCTATTTTCTTTCGCGGCATGGATGAAAGGGAGACAGCCGATTTGACCATGGCTATGGTCAAATCGGGCACTCAAATTGATATCGGCCTGCCGAAAGCGGTGGATAAGCACTCCACGGGTGGGGTTGCTGATACCACTACCTTGATAGTAGCACCCATCGTTGCTGCCTGCGGAGTCCCAGTGGCCAAGATGACGGGCCGAGGTTTAGGGCATACCGGCGGCACGGTCGATAAATTAGAAAGCATAACGGGTTTTTCTACCGCGTTAACTATGGAGCAGTACAAGGAGCAAGTCACCAAGATTGGTTTGGCCATTATCTCCGCTAGTTCATCAATCGCCCCGGCAGACAAAGTCCTTTATGCCCTACGCGATGTGACCGCCACCATTGAAAGCATCCCCCTCATTGCCAGTTCTATCATGAGCAAGAAGCTCGCCGCTGGCGCAACTCACATTGTTCTTGATGTGAAATTTGGCAGAGGGGCCTTCATGGCGGACCTTCCTGATGCGCTCTACTTGGCTCAAACCATGATTAACATCGGCAACCGCCTAGGTCGTCCGACAGTGGCTCTTTTGACCAACATGGATGCCCCCTTAGGCAACAGAATTGGCAACGCCCTGGAGATTCGGGAAGCCTTAGATATTTTGGCTAACCAGGGCGGATCGCCTGATTTGCGTGAAGTGTCCTTGGCCCTCGCGCGCGAGATGATTCTTCATTACTTCCCCGAGATGAGCGTAACCACCGCTTATGCAACGGCCAAGGAGGCTCTTGATTCGGGGCGCGCACTGGCGAAGTTCACGGAAATGGTCGAGGCCCAAGGAGGCGATTTGTCGGTAGCTCTGCCGCAGGCGAGGTATCGCGAGACCTTGTATGCCCAACGCGAGGGCTTTGTCCGGGCAATTGATCCCTTGTTGCTTGGTGGACTGTCCGTAGAGATCGGGGCTGGTCGGCATAAGAAGGGTGATAAGATAGATTACGCAGCGGGATTTGAGCTTGTGGTGCGAGTTGGCGACAAAGTGGCGTCTGACGCGCCAATTCTTATTGTGCATGCAAGTATTCCGTTGACTGCCCATTTTATGGAGCGACTCCGCTCTGCGTTCCTGCTCGGTGATGCACCTCCTTCAGTAACTGACTGGCACATAGAACGCCTGAGTTAGTTCGTATTTAATTGTTCTTAACGGGGGCATGCTAGGAGAAAAGTGCTGAGGAGGACCTACTGTGTCACAGCGACTTTTCCGAGTGGCCGTACTGTTTCTTTGCGTTTGCTTAGTTTATCTACCACTTGGTCATACTGCGCAACCGAGCTTACCGGCGATGGCCCTAGCTCTGGCCCTGCGCGTGCCACAGGCCTTGCTCATGGACATGGGCACCGGCACAATTTTGCTGGCTAGGGACGAACACGAGAGGAAGCCTATCGCCAGTCTAACTAAGATAATGACGATGTTATTGGTTTTTGAGGCTATCGAAACAGAACGTATTGGTTGGGACGATGTGGTGCGCATCAGTAGTCATGCAGCACAGTATGGCGGCTCTCAGATTTGGCTAAAAGAGGGGGAAACTCTCACCGTAGAACAGCTGTTCTTAGCGGTAGCTATTGTATCTGCGAACGATGCCGCTGTGGCTTTAGGGGAGTTTGTAGCTGGGAGTGAGCCTGGGTTCGTTGCCTTGATGAATGATAGAGCACAGCAGCTTGGCATGCAGAATACTAAATTCACTACTGCTTGTGGTCTAGATATCGGCGGAGCGTATTCATCGGCCTATGATGTGGCGCTAATGACCAGGGCCTTGCTGCATCACGAGCGCGTGCATGATTACTCTGCCATTCGATTGACTCATCTCCAGAGGGCTGGACTGCGGAGCATGCTTGCCAATACTAATCGCCATCTGTTGACTTCGTATCCAGGTTACGATGGATTAAAGACCGGCTGGACGACACGAGCTGGCTGGTGCTTGTCGGCAACTGCCAAGAGGGGTGGCTTGCGGCTCATTGCTGTTGTGCTCGGGGGCACATCTCCCGCGGAGCGGAACACCGACATTGTACGACTCCTAGACTACGGTTTCGCCACCTATGAGGGGAGGCGTGTGGTCGAGCGAGGCCAGGAAGTTGGCGCGGCACCAATTGATAAGGGCACTCTCCAAAGTGTCAAGGTCCATGCCCGTGAGCATCTCGATATCTTGAAAACGAAGGGTAACCAAAGTGTCTGGGAAACGAAGCGAGAGTTCTTTATCGTGGAGGCACCTGTCCATGTAGGCCAAATTGTGGGACGTTTTTCTGTCTTAAAAGACGGCAATGTGGTGGCTAGCGTCGACCTCTTGGCCACGCAAACGGTACCACGCGCCCCCGCTTGGATATTTTTTCACCGCTTGTGGCGACGTCTGTTGAACTAGAAACAAAATTTATGGCCCCCAATGGGGGCTTTTCATTTTGTTTGGCAGGATTTTTTTGCTAAGTGCAGAATGTAGGTCGAAAGGGAGGTTGTAATATATGGAGATAGAGCTAAAATATCGCGGGAATGTCTTAGTTGTTACCCTCAAAGGAGAGCTTGACCAGCACTCTGCGGACCGATTTCGCGACAATGTGGAAAAAGAGCTGGATAAAGAAATTGCTATGCACGTATTGTTTAATCTATCAGACTTAACTTTTATGGACAGTTCTGGGCTTGGAGTTATACTCGGGAGGTATCGCCGCGTGAACTCCGCGGGTGGCCGTATGGCTGCATGTTTCGTACACCCTAGCGTCGAAAGATTGTACAACATGGCTGGACTGCCACGCATTATCCCGTCATATGATTCAGAAGTGCATGCGTTAGCGGCACTAAAGGGATAAGACGAAATGGGGGAGATACATGGATAATTGGTTTGAATTACGCATTCCAGCCTTGTCGCAGAATGTGCAATTTGCCCGTGCAGTGGTGGCGCAGTTCGCCCTAGAGGCGGGTGACTGGTCTTTGGTCGAGTTGAACGAAATTAGGACGGCAGTTTCAGAAGCTGTTACTAATGCCATTATTCATGGCTATCACGAAGGGAGCGGTGACATCCTCCTGCGCGGGATGGTGTCTCCGGGCAGTATCTTGGTTGTGATTTCTGATTTTGGAGTCGGTATAATCGACGTAGAAGAAGCACGTCAGCCACTTTTTACAACGCGACCGGATGAAGAACGCTGCGGGCTAGGCTTTACCGTCATGGAGAGTTTCATGGATGAAGTAGAAGTAGAGTCTACGCCGGGACAAGGTACTATTGTGAAAATGACCAAGTATCTTTCGTTTTCCGTAAAACAATAATGAGCACCATAAATGCCAAACATGTGGCCAGCGGCCCGGTCTTGAGCGAAAAAGATACTGAAGCTTATCTGACGAGCATTCGCGCTGGCGATAATTCGTCACGAGATAAAATGCTCCTTGGTCATGCCCGCCTGGTGTATTCTGTGGTCGGGAGATTTCTAAATATTGGACATGACCCAGAAGACCTGTTTCAAATTGGCTGCATTGGCTTGCTCAAAGCGATCGACAGGTTTGACCCATCCTATAATGTAAAGTTTTCGACATATGCGGTTCCCTTGATTATAGGAGAAATTCGCCGTTATCTAAGGGATGACGGGCCGATAAAAATCTCGCGGAGTATTAAGGAAACAGCGCATAAAGCACGCAGGTGCGGCGAGAAATTGCGGGCTGAACTGGGGAGGGAGGCGCGAATCAGTGAAGTCGCAGCCGCCCTCGGTTTGCGGGAAGAAGAAATTGTCTTGGCTTTCGGGGCTCTGCGGCCACCTGCTTCCCTCGAAGAAAAGGTTTCTTCAGAGGACGACAGTTCGCGTTACTTGGTGGACCGTCTGCAACCCACCGCGGCAGAGGGGGACGCCTTGATTGAAGAGCTGGCCTTAAAGCAAGTGTTAGCAAGACTACCTCCTAAGGAACAGCGCATCATTTTCGCCCGATATTTTGAAAACATGACGCAATCTCAAGTAGCTCTGGAATTTGGCGTGAGCCAAGTCCAGATTTCGCGCCTCGAGAAGGCAATTTTGATGCGTTTAAAGCAACTCCTCGGTTAATTGCATGAACGGTCGAGGTCCGGAAATACTATGCTTGAGCAACCATGAAGGTTGTACCATGACAATAGAGGTGTGTCTCATGCCACTGAAGCGAAAACAGATATTCTTGGTTGCTCTGGTAGCAGTGCTCACCTTAGTTGCTTGGTCTTGGTGGCAGTTATCTAAGCGTGTTCCAGACCTTAGACCCCATGGTGCAACGTTGGTAAGGATGCGATTAACACACGAGGAGGTACGTCATGGTCCAAGTGGTGAAGGTCCTAGAATTAGTCGGGGATTCTCAGCGTAGCTGGCAGGATGCGATCGAAAATGCAGTTCACGAGGCAGCTCGCACGGTGGACAATATTACGGGAGTAGAGGTCTACAATATGACCGGCAATGTAGAGCGAGGACACATAGTAGAGTATAAGGCGAATGTGAAAGTGGCCTTCCTCGTTGAACCGAAACGTTGAGGTGAGAATGCCCTGTATACAGGGCGTTCTTTTTTGTATGTTCTACCTGGCTCAGGTCAAGACTAGGAGGGGAGGTGGAAACTGTGGGCAGTAGTAAGGCGAAGCAACGTCAACAGTTGCAGCGCAAAGACTATCAACGGTTGAGTGCACAAAAACGGCTAAAAATTCCTGTGGCCCGCAATACCATGGTGGCATTTGTGGTAGGTGGTTTAGTATCCGTCCTTGGTCAAGTGCTTATTTTCCTATATATGCGTTTAGGATTTTCTGCGGAACAGGCGGCTAGTCCCATGGTGGCCACGCTGATTGTGATTGCTTCAGTGTTGACAGGCTTGGGTGTTTGGGATTACATTGGGCAGTTTGCCGGGGCTGGGGTAGGAGTGCCTGTAACAGGGTTTGCCAACTCCATCGTGTCCTCGGCCATCGAATTTAAGCGGGAGGGTTATATACTCGGTGTCGGCGGACGCATGTTTCAGCTAGCGGGGCCGGTCATCGTCTATGGTGTAGTTACTGCGCTCGTGGTGGGCATTTTGCATGGATTAGTGAGGGGGTTATGAGGGCGAAAAAAAAATTCGGACTGCAGACTGTAGCTTTTTCACGACCTGTTGCCATTATTAGTTCCGCGACCTGCGTCGGGCCCTTAGAGGGGACTGGGCCGCTACAAGGAAGTTTCGACGTAGTGTATCCTGATATGCTTAACGGCGCTAAGAGTTGGGAAGCAGCAGAGACAGCCATGCTGAAGGAGACCGTGCAAATGGTGCTCGGGAAAGGCGCGGTCTCATCTTCGAGTGTCGATATTCTGTTAGCTGGAGACTTACTTAATCAGTGCACATCGGCTAATTTCGCTGCTCGTGATTTGGGCATACCAATGCTAGGTTTGTATGGCGCTTGTTCTACTATGGCGGAATCAACAGGTTTAGGGGCAGCCCTCATCGATGGCGGTTTCGCAACCCACACCGTGGCCGCTGTATCGAGTCATAATGCTACCTCTGAGAGGCAGTATCGTTTCCCTACAGAGTATGGGGGACAGCGCCCTCCCTATAGTCAATACACAGTGACAGGCGCAGGAGCGCTACTCTTAGCCGATGGTCTGCACCATCAGGGGTTAATGCCCCGGGTTACCCATTTTACCATCGGGAAAGTAGTCGACCTCGGTATAAAGGACCCATTCGACATGGGCGCAGCAATGGCACCCGCTGCCGCGGATACTATTTTGCGTCATTTTTCCGATCTGAATCTTCCGGCAGAACATTATGATTTAGTGGTGACAGGAGACCTCGCCTATGTTGGATACAACATTTTACGGGAATTGCTCCATCAATCTAATCTTGAACTTGGAAGTCGGCTCAATGACTGCGGACTCATGATTTATGATCGCAACGTGCAGCCTGTTTTTGCAGGTGGATCTGGCTGTGGTTGTAGCGCCGCGGTTTTTTGCGGCTATCTCTTTGAGTTGCTGCGTGCCGGCGCTTTGCAGCGATTGCTGCTTGTCGGGACTGGCGCCCTGTTAAGCCCCACCACCTTTCAGCAAGGCGAAACCATCCCCTGCGTCGCCCATGCCGTCGCCATTGAAATGTGCCATGATAGGATGGCAGAATAGGAGCGATGATGATATTCCTCTATGCATTTCTCGTGGGTGGCATAATCTGCGCGATTGGACAATTACTTATGGATTTGACACCCTTAACCCCAGCACATGTACTTACGGTGCTCGTGGTGTCTGGCGGGATATTGTCTGGTCTGGGTATTTATGGCCCGTTAGTCAAGTGGTCTGGAGCTGGCGCCTCTGTTCCGATAACTAGTTTCGGTCATCAACTGGTGCAAGGTGCACTTAGTGAAATGGCCATGGTCGGTTGGTACGGGGTGATTGGGGGGATTCTCGACTTTACAAGCTCCGGCATCACTGCGGCCATCCTCATGGGTTTCTTCTCGGCCTTAGTGTTTAATCCCAAGGGGTAGGCTTTCTAGCACAATCGCGTTCGATGTAAAACGCGATTGTGTTTTTTGTATGCTATAATTAGGTAGACTATTTCTGGGGGTGTGTGGGTGGAGGTTGTAGTAAGTCACAGTAATGCTGACTTTGACGCCCTAGGGTCGTTAGTAGCAGCAAAATTGCTCAGACCTAGGGCGCTTGTGTGTTTCCCCGGTCATATCAACAAGAAAGTGCGCGAGCTCTATTCTCTTTACAAAGACAGCCTAAATTTGACCTCCCCTGACCATATCAATGTGCAAGAGATATCCCACTTGGTCGTGCTTGATACGCAGAGTCAAGAGCGCATCGGGAAGTTTAGGCCTGTGTTTCAAAATGATGAAGTTCGTCTGACAATCATTGACCATCATCCGTTAAGCAGTAGTATTCCAGCCCGGGCTAAAATCCAAGTTGAACAGGTCGGCGCTACCACAACCTTGTTAGTGGAAGAAATAGAAGCAAGGGGTTTGTTCCTTACTCCGGCACAGGCCACTGTCATGGCGGTAGCCATTTATTCCGATACTGGTTGCTTGACGACCGGGACGACTTCAACTCGTGATGCCAAGGCTGTGTCCTACCTCCTCGCCCAAAAGGCCAATCTGGAGGTCATAGCCAGCTATGTGCGCAGCCCTCTCAGCGATGGACAGCGCTCGCTGTTTGAAGAGTTACTCACGGCATCTCGCGAAATGACTGTGAAAGAAGCGAAAGTTAGGCTGACCTCATGCGAGATCAATGAATATGTAGATGGACTGGCTGTGCTGGCTTCACGATTGTCCGAGATAGATGATTGTGACGCCTGCATTGTCGTAGTGAATATGGATGGCCGAGTACACCTGGTGGGACGTAGTAAAAACGACAGGGTAAATATGCATGCCCTGATGCGGCATTTTGGTGGCAGTGGCCATCGGCAGGCGGCAGCCGCTACAGTCAAAGGAAAGGGGGTAGAAGAGCTACTAGGTATAATTGAACAAATACTGCCGTTAGTGATAGAGCCACCTCTTAGGGCTAAAGATATTATGAGCACCCCGGTAAAGAGCGTTAATCCAGAAACTACCATGGAAGAGGCAGGGCACACCATGCTGCGCAGTGGTCACAGCGGTTTGCCCGTGGTGCAGGACAGTCGACTCATTGGCATTATCTCTCGACGCGACCTCGACAAAGCTAACCACCACGGCTTGCAAAATGCCCCGGTCAAAGGCTTCATGTCTACGGTCGTAGTAACAGTATCAGCAGACTCTTCTATGGATGAAGTGCAGAGACTCATGATGGTGAAGGACATCGGGAGGCTGCCGGTTGTCGACGCCTTGGGAGCGGTAATTGGCATTGTTACGCGCACTGATGTATTGCGCACCTTACATGGCAAGAGTTATCCCCACTGGTACCAGGTTACATATCGGTCTCAGCCTGAGAATGACGACTTAACCGCCCCAAATATCAATTCCCTTCTTGAGGAGCACCTAGGCAAGAAAGCCATGGGGCTATTGTTATTGATCGGGCAGGAGGCAGAAAGGCAAGGCGCCAAGGCCTACTTGGTCGGTGGGCTGGTAAGAGATATCATGCTTGCTCATCCAAATGTAGACATAGACCTCGTAGTTGAACCGGAGGCCATTCCTTTTGCCAAGGTTATGGCAAAAAGACTCAACGCAACATGCGTGGATTACCCAAAATTCGGTACGGCAACTTTGACTCTGCCAGCGGGAGAACAAATCGACTTCGCTACGGCCCGTACTGAATTTTATGCCATGCCTGCCGCCTTACCAGATGTACAGTATGCCACAATTCGGCAAGATCTCTATCGCCGTGACTTTACTATAAATACCTTGGCGGTGCCACTAAATCCAGACCTTTTTGGCAATTTACTCGATTTTTATGGCGGTCGAGAAGATCTTAAATTGGGTTTAGTAAGAGTATTGTACAACCTCAGCTTTGTTGAGGACCCGACACGCATTATTCGAGCAGTTCGTTTTGAACAGCGCTATGGTTTTGCCTTGGAGGAACAATCTGAGCGCTTTCTTCGGAATGCCTTGGAAAACGGCGTGCTGGAAAAAGTCTCAAGAGAGAAACTGCGTGATGAGCTCCGCTTACTTTTCGCAGAAGTTTCGGCCCCCAAAGCTATTTTGCGCATGGATGAGCTCGGCATATGGTCCCATATACTGCCGAACTTAAGGTTAACCGACCGGCAGATAGAAGTTTTACGTAGCGTTTCTCAGGCAGACCTTTCCAATATGGACCATCTTGCGGTGTACTGTGTTATTTTGCTGCTCTACAGGCCGACATCTGAATGGCCGGCCTTAGTTGATAGCCTTAGACTCTCGCGTAAGGCGCGAGATGTGGCACTTGAAGTAATGGAGCATGCGGAAGAATTAGTGCGCGGTTTGACAGATACCGAGTCTACTCCCGCTGACCTCCTCCTCAAGTACGACGTTCTACATGCCGAATCTAGACTGCTTATTGCTGCCCTCGCCGGCCAGGAAGGGGCTAAAAAGCTCGGGCTAATGCATGCGCTTGGCCCGGCCAAGGGCTCTTTGAGTGGCCAAGATCTCATCGAGCGTGGCGTTGCTCCAGGGCCGCTACTCGGCAGATTGCTAAGGGAGTTAAAGAAAGCGCACCTAGAAAGACGCGTCTCAAGTCGTGAAGATGAGCTGGAATACTTGGATAGGCTCCTCGAACGCATTCAAAAAGGAGGAAATTGATATGAATATACTGGACTTGTTGCCGGAAAACCTCATCTTTTTGCTTCCGGCGCTTTTACTGGCCTTAACCGTGCATGAATTTGCCCATGCCTATGTTTCGCATCGCTTAGGCGATCCGACGCCAAAATGGCAAGGCAGGTTAACCCTGAACCCAGTCGCACACATTGATCCGATCGGTTTCCTCATGATAATGTTTTTTCGTTTTGGGTGGGGCAAGGCCGTAGAGATTGACCCGAAGTACTACCGTAACCGGCGGCAGGGACTGGTGTTGGTGTCGCTCGCAGGACCGGCTGCTAATATTGTTACAGCGTTTGTGTTGGTAATTATGCATGTACTGGCCCTAGCCATGCTCCCCTCATCCCCAGGCGATTTCATCGGGAGCATGCTCAGTACCGCCGTCTCCCTTAACATTTTTCTAGCAGTCTTTAATCTCCTGCCGGTCCCACCCTTAGACGGGTCCAAGATTCTGGCGGGGCTCTTGCCTAGTAAGTACAGCTATCGTTTTCAGTCCTTCACTAACCAGTGGGGCATGTTACTTATTTTGCTTCTAGTAGCTACCGGTATCACGTCGCTGACGGTCATTCCCATCGGTAGTTTACTGCATAGAGGGATGTATGGGATGGTTATTGCAGTGGTGGGTTTATTCTTATGACGGAGGTAGAGATCGATTGCGAAAACTTCGCCGGTTCATTGACGAAGCTCCTGCGCTTGCTCCTCGACTCCGAATTGGATATTTTTGCATTACGGCTGGAGCATGTTGTGGAACAAGTAGTCCAGGCAATTATGGACGCTCACACCCCTCTGGCGGTAGACGAGGCTGGGACGCACTTAGTGCTCTGCTCTACAATGCTCAGATTAAAGTCGCGTCGCCTTCTTCCGGTGGAAGACTTGCGCCAAACAGAGGCTTCCCTCCATGCCGATGATCCGGCCCTTCTAAGTATTGTTCAGGGCCTTACCTACGAGAGTTACCGCGAGGTTGTCGATATGCTGGAGAATCTGGCGGCCGAATCTGCCCTCCTCAGCCCTCGAGGGGTTGTGGCTTATGAAGCCCTGCCATCGGCTGGTGGGTCGCTGCAAAAAGTTTCATTACTTACCTTGGTGGCGGCTTTCGAGCAGGCGATGCGCCTTCGGCAGCCCATGGTTCTAGAAGTTTCGCGGCCTGCGTGCACTCTCGCCTGGGGGATGTCCTACGTACGTCAGACGATAGAGGCCCAAGGTAGGGTCGAATTTTCCTGTGTCTTTCCATTGGCTTGTTCTAGACTCGAAATAGTTATGATTTTTTTAGGATTACTAGAGCTTGTTCGCCTTGGTGAGGTATTGCTAAGGGACGATGCAGCGGCGTGCTATCTTGAGAGCAGGGAGGCCGGTCAGGTTGCTTAGCAAGCTAGGGCTGTTTGAAGCCTTACTCTTTGCCTCAGGTGAACCCGTCGAAAGAAAGCGTCTCATGGAGATTTTATCCATCGGCGATCAGGACTTGGCCTTGCTTATTGCCCAGATGGAAGATGTCTGCGTCGAGCCCACACGGGGAATCATGTTGCGCATAGTAGCAGATAGCCTCCAACTTGTGACCAAGCCCGCGGCCGCAGATCTTGTATTGCGTCTTACAGCAGGAAGACAGTACAAAATTTCCAAGCCTACGCTTGAGGTTCTGGCTATTGTGGCCTATAAACAACCCATTACCAGGGCCGAAGTTGAGGAAATACGTGGTGTTAAATGTGAACGTGCCTTGCTAACTCTACTAGAAAAAGGACTCATAGTGGAGGTGGGCAGGAAAGATTCCATGGGCCGCCCCATACTGTATGGAACGACAGAAAACTTTCTTCATCATTTTAACCTACGCTCACTCAAGGACTTGCCCCTACCCGGATAGCTACCCTAGAGGTGCGCTGAATGCGCACCTCTTTTTTTGTACATGCTAGAACATTAGGGCTCAAAGGGGACTGTTATGGAATTTATTATCATCGCTGGCCTAGTTGCAACAGCCGTATTTCTCGCTATGCGGGCAGAAGTAGAGTTTAAGTATGAGCGCAAAGGCGAGGATGATCGCGTAACCCTGCGCCTTCTAGGCCCTTTTGGGGTGGTTTTTCATCGCACCGAAATGTCCGTCCTTGAACTTAGCCCTACACTTAAGTCTTGGCGATTAGAAGTGAATGTGAAGACTAAGGAGGAGCTAGGAAAAAAACCGATGCCCGAGAACAGAATGGAAGTCGATACATTTGATCAACAAGAGCTGCTTTCTCTGGCGCGTACACTCCATGGCCTGTATCAAGATTATCGACCGGTTATAAACTACACTCTCGAAAGAACCTTGCTGCGAGCCTTCACTTGGCAGACGACCATCGGCAGTGGGGATGCAGCATGGACAGCCCTTCTAGCTGGGGGAATATGGTGCTTAAAAGGAACTTTGCTTGGCATGCTCCAATCGCGCCAAAAAATTGCGGGTAAGGATATGGTTTTGGCGGTCTTCCCCAGTTTTAAGGAACGTAAATTTCAGACTTTTCTGCAGTGCATATTGTCCGTGCGAGTCGTACACATTATAGGTGCAGCTTATGTTCTTTGGCGAGAAAAACGGAAACGCAAAAAAGGGGGGTATAGCGATGGACAATCATCCAATTCAAGGTCTGATGAAAACAGCCATGGAGAGCATCCAAGACATGGTAGACGTAAACACCATTGTGGGTGATCCGGTGGAAACTCCAGATGGCAGCGTCATCATGCCCATATCACGTGTGACTTTTGGTTTTGCGGCCGGTGGCAGTGAATTTGAAGGAAGCAAAGACCAAAAAGACGGCTACTTTCCTTTCGGCGGCGGCTCAGGTGCCGGGGTTACATTGCAACCAGTGGCCTTCTTAGTCGTGGGTGGAGGGAATATTCGTTTATTACCTGTTGATGCCAACCCCATAGCTGACCGCATTATGGATTCTGCGCCGCAGCTAATTCAGCAAATCGCTTCCTTGATAAAACAACCTTCACCGTCTAACAAAAATGGACATCTCTCATAAATAGCAAGTTTTCTAGAAAGAGGCCTTGAGCCTCTTTTGTGCATGTGCTAGGTGTTTCCCGCGCTCCATATACTTTATGGAAGCTAAGGAGGTGCACCTATTTGCGGATAAAGGCTCTCCTCATGGCAATCGTGCTGATTTTTTTTGGTCCGTTGGCGAACTCTGCTGCCCTCAGCATAGATGCTTCCGCCGCCATAGTCATGGATGTTGAAAGTGGCAGAGTCCTCTATGGTAACAACATTCACCAGAGGAGACCCATGGCCAGCCTAACTAAGAAGATGACCGCCTTACTGGCCGCTGAAAGTGGGCGCTTAGACGAAATTATCACGATAAGACCGGAATGGATAGCAGTTGAGGCGAGTAACATCTGGCTTATCCCCGGTGAAATGATTACCTTGCGTAGCTTAGTCTATGGTCTCATGCTACGATCTGGTAATGACGCCGCCCAGACGATTGCCTACTTCCTTGCGGGTAGTCTTCCGGACTTCAGTGTGCAGATGAATAATCGGGCCCAGAATCTGGGCGCCATGAACACAAATTTCGTCAATCCCCATGGACTACACCACCCTGACCATTTCTCCTCTGCCTATGACTTAGCTTTAATTGCGCGAGCGGTGCTTAAGGACCCCTTCCTCCGTGTCGTAGTGCGGACAGAGCGTTTTGCGGTAAGGCAGGACGCAATCGAGGCTCCGCGCATCTGGCATAACAAAAATCGTTTGCTCCAAATCAAGGCTGGCGCAGATGGCATTAAGACTGGTTGGACTAGGGCAGCAGGGCACTGTCTGGCTTCTTCGGCCACATATTCTGGCTGGCAACTGCTTTGCATTGTACTGAATTCGCCAGACCACTACGGGGAGACCCTTGCTCTCTTGCAGTGGGGGTTTGCCAATTTTCGCCCGCATTTGATGGTGCAGCGCGGCTTGTTCAAAGGTTATGTTGCCGTCGTAGGTGGTCAGCCTGCTTACATCGGAGTGGTGGCAGCACATGATTACTGGTGGGTGCAGGCGAAAAGTGAGGAGAGCGCTCCTCTTATGACTGTGGAGCTCCCAACAAGTGTCCGACCTCCGCTATTCGCCCTCCAAAAAATAGGAGAGCTGTTGATCGAGTTTAACGGCGAAATTGTGGGCCGTGTGCCGCTCCTGAGTGACCAGGCATCACGCGAACGCTCTTGGTTGCGGTTTTTGGCTCGTCACATAGTAAGTTACGCTAAGTTTGTCCTTTGGCCCTTGGTGCACATTACATGATGAATGCAATCTGGGGAGTAACCGTAATTCTTTGCATCGGCTATGTCCTCGTTGGGGGCAAAGACGCAGAGGGGGTAGCCAATTCCTTGGCTAGAAGTGGAGAGCAGGCGATTGCCCTGACACTGGGCCTAGCAGGAACGGTCGCTTTTTGGTCGGGGATAAATCGTATAGCTGAGAAAGCCGGGCTGATCAAGGCTTTGGCGCGAGTTTTCCGGCCGATTTTTGTCATACTGTTCCCTTCACTAAGAAGCAATGAGCCTATTCTCTCGCTAATTGTGTCGAATGTCTGTGCTACGCTTTTTGGTTTAGGCAATGCCGCCACACCGTTGGGTCTTGAGGCAATGCGAGTGATGCAAGCCGGTAGCCTCCGTAAGGACACCGCGACCGATGCCATGTGTACTCTGATAGTGCTCAATACGACCGGGGTCACACTATTCCCAGCTACTTTGGTGGGCATTCGGTTAGCCGCTGGAAGTGAAAACCCAATGGCCATCATCGGGGTGACTTTGTTGGCTAGCCTTGCCGGTTTGGTTGTCGGCTTGATCGCTGACCGGGCACTTCGCAGGTATTTCAGGCCGTGATAATCCTCATTGTTTGTATGGTTATAGTGGGGGCGGGACTGCTCAGGCGGGTGCAGGTCTTTGAAGAGTTCATCGAAGGGGCTAGGCAGGGGATATCTACTGTTGTTCGTCTCTTCCCCTATATCCTCGCGATGATTATTGCCGTAAATCTTTTGCAAGCATCAGGTCTGTTGCGACTTATTGAACAGAGCATGGGTGTTTTGGCCGAACATGTGGGCATGCCCAAGGAGGTCGTTCCTTTAGCCATTTTGCGCCCACTCACCGGTAGCGGTTCTCTGGTGGTGGCGCAGGGAATTCTCTCGACCTATGGTCCAGACTCCTTCGTGGGGATGGTGGCATCCGCCATCCAAGGCAGCAGTGACACCACGCTATATGTTATAACCGTGTACTTTGGGGCTATAGGCGTGAAAAAAATTAGGCACAGTCTATTGGTTGGTCTCTTATCTGACCTAGTTACCGTGGGAGCGGCGCTCCTCCTCACGCATCATCTCTATAATTGAAACAGGCAATTGCTTTTGTATCTTGCTTATGTCAAAATTAGCTTAGATGAAAGCAAGGGGGTTATTTCATGTCTGTTGACGCCCGACTACACGATCTTGGACTTGTTATTCCTGAAGCGGCGAAACCTGTAGCTGCGTATGTGCCTGCTGTGCGGTCCGGAAACCTGATCTTTGTCTCCGGTCAGCTCCCCTTGGTTAAGGGTGAGTTACAGTTTAGGGGCATTGTCGGGCAGGAGATAGACCTAGGTTCTGCCTATGAGGCCGCACGAATTTGTGCAATCAACTGTATCGCGGCGATAAAAACCATAGAGCCTAATCTCGACAAAGTCAAGCGCATTGTCAAAGTGACAGGTTTTGTCTCTAGTCTGCCCACCTTTGGCGACCAGCCAAAGGTGATTAATGGGGCATCGGAACTCTTGCAGTCTGTGTTTGGCGAGAGGGGAGTGCACGCAAGGGCAGCGGTCGGAGTTTCGGGACTCCCACTAGGTGCCGCTGTAGAGGTGGAGATGATCGTGGAAGTTGAATAACCCGAGCCCCTCCTAGCCGGGGGGCTTTTTAGAGAAGAAAAGGGCAGTAAACTCCCAATGCCCTGCGGGCATTTGCCCAAAATTGATGTTTCGCGTAACTTGGGGTTAAACTGAACTTAGCATGAAACGCGACAAAGAAGGTTGGTGGGCAGTTGATTAGAGTAGCCATTGTAGGTATAGGTGGGCGCATGGGCTCACTTATCGCCAAGTTGATCGATCAGACTAAAGATATGGTGGTAGTCGCAGCTGCTGAGCAGGCTAATCATCCTCTTTGTGGACAACCCCTAGAGAGTTCTCTGCGGCCACAAATCAAGAGGCTTGAAGAATTAGATTTAGGCTCGGTTGACGTCGTCATCGACTTCACATCCCCCGAAACATGTCTGCAAACCTCTCTGTTAGCGCAAAACTCTGGTTGCAGACTGGTTTCCGGAACAACTGGATTATCTCCGGAGCAATTGAGTGTGTTGCGCGAGAGATCTAGGCATATTCCCATCGTGCACTCCCCAAACATGGCGCGTGGCGTAAATGTCTTTTTTCATGCCGTGAGCACTCTTAGTCGACATTTCGGACCGGAATACGGTATTGAGGTGGTCGAGATTCACCATCAACACAAGAAGGACTCCCCAAGTGGTACGGCTAAGCGTATAGTGGACTTGATCGGACGACCCGTTCCTTGCCATAGTCTGCGCATAGGGGAGGTGGTTGGTGAGCACCAGGTGCATGTTGCCGGCCACGGAGAGCGCCTCGTTCTCACTCATCAGGCCGAAACAAGGGAGGCGTTTGCCCTGGGGGCGCTACTGGCGGTGCGTTTTGTAATGAAGCAACAGAAAGGACTATTTGACATGTGGCAAGTACTGGACCTCGCTTTATGATGAGCCGGATTCACAAAGTATTGGCGCAACATGGTGTGGCGTCACGTCGCGCCGCTGAGCAGCTCGTGCTGGCCGGCAGGGTACAGATTAATGGCCACGTTGCGGGCATTGGGGCGAAAGTAGGGGCAGGGGATACGGTTAGCGTAGATGGCAGCCCCCTCAGCTCGCCTGAGAAAAAAGCCTATATTTTGGTGCATAAGCCGCGCGACTATGTGACAACGGTTAAAGATACCCATGATAGAAAGACCGTACTTGACCTGCTTCCTGACCTCAAGGTGAGACTGTATCCTGTCGGCAGGTTAGACAAGGATACCGAAGGACTGTTACTCTTAACTAATGACGGCGATTTGTGCAATAAACTCTTGCACCCTTCACAGCAAATCGCCAAGACCTACTATGTCGAGGTCTCTGGATTCCTCACCCAAGAAACCATTGCTTTGCTTCAGGGAGGTGTGGACTTACCTGATGGTCCTACTGCCCCAGCGAGAGTAGATTCAGTAAGCTATTGCCCATCAGCCACATCTTTCTTATTGACAATTTATGAAGGGCGCAATAGGCAAATTCGACGCATGTGTATGGCGGTGGGCCTAAGCGTTATCTTTCTCAAGCGATTGTCTATCGGCCCGCTGACGCTCGCTGATTTACCACTGGGAGCGCATCGTCATCTCTCGCCTAGTGAAGTGGACGAACTCTACAAGTTTGTTGGCACCGTTCGGCATGCCTAGGCAGGTGGTGGTAGTTGGGTGCGGTGCAGCCGGTATGATGGCAGCAATCTTCGCTGCTCGCGGAGGAGCAGCGGTGACTGTGATAGAGCGAAAACATCGAGCGGGAGTAAAATTAGCTATCACTGGGAAGGGCCGTTGCAACATTACAAATGCCTGCTCAGCGAAGGAGCTGGTGTCCAATGTGCCCACCAACGGCCGTTTTTTGTATAGCGCATTCAACTATCTAGACAGCCCAGCAACAATGTCCTTTTTTGAAGGTATTGGAGTGCAGCTTGCCGTTGAGAGAGGGAACAGGGTCTTCCCCGTTAGCGACTCGGCGCTACAGGTTATTCAGCAGTTGTCTGGCGAGTTATATCGTCTCAAAGTGCGTGTGTGCTTAGATTCGCGAGTGAGCAATATGTATAAAATGGACAACGGTCAGTTTTCGCTTGAATGCACTGGTGGAAGAGGTGCTTTAACGGCCGATAAGGTCATATTGGCGACCGGTGGGGCCTCATATCCACGCACCGGCTCTTCCGGAGATGGGTACATTATGGCTAAGGCCCTTGGGCACAGCATTGTGCCAATTAGTCCTGCTCTGGTTCCTTTAGAGGTTGCTGAACCATGGGTGCGAGAGGTTCAGGGGCTCAGTTTAAAAAATGTGCAGCTTACAGCTCCTTTTGGGCAAGAATTTGGTGAAATGTTGTTCACTCACTTTGGGATAAGTGGACCGATTGTTTTGTCCCTCAGCAGTCGCCTGAGGGGGAAGCTGGCGTCCGGTCATGTCCCCTTGCTTCTTGACCTTAAGCCTGCACTGTCCCAGGATGCGTTGCAGTTGCGATTACAGCGAGATTTTGCGCTGCATGGGAAAAAATACTTCGGTAATAGTCTAGGTGATTTATTGCCTGCTTCTTTGATTCCCGTCGTGGCCAGACTTTCTAGAATCCCACATGAACGACCGGTGAACCAAGTAACCCGGCTTGAACGTGAACAATTGAGTTTTCTCCTGAAGAATATCTCGCTAACAGTCACCCGCACTCGACCGATAGACGAAGCTATTGTCACCGGGGGCGGGGTGAGCACAGCTGAAGTAGATCCCCGCACTATGGAGTCAAAGTTAGTTCGAGGCCTCTTTTTTGCCGGAGAAATGCTCGATGTTGATGGGTATACTGGCGGTTTCAACCTGCAAATCGCCTGGAGCACAGGGGCATTGGCAGGACAAATTGCCTCCATGGAGAACTAACAAGAATAAGGGTATTTTCACAAATGCAACATTCTAGCGAAGTGGGTGAATATAATTATTGCTATAAGGGGAGCAACGACCTGCGAACAGAATACACGGGCTCACATTTTAGAGGCGACAACTGAGATGCTCGCCCTGATAATGAAAGAGAATGCTGTGCGCGAGAGTGAAATTGTCAACATAATCTTTACTGCAACCCCAGATATCAACGCTGCATTCCCGGCAGAGGCAGCGCGTGCAATTGGTCTCTCTGCAGTTCCACTTTTGGGGGCTCAGGAAATTGAAGTTGTCGGTGCACCGAGACTGTGTGTGCGGGTTGTGGTTTTTGTTGACAACGGTCGACACCGTGACAGTGTGAAACATATCTATTTGCGGGGCGCCGTAGGACTGCGACCAGACCTAGTGGGGGTACAGACCTTCGGCATGCTAAATGTAGCCATTGACGGCCCCGCTGGTGCCGGTAAAAGTACGGTCGCCAAGGGCATAGCTCTCCGGATGGGACTTCGTTACTTGGACACTGGAGCCATGTATCGAGCCGTGACTTGGTTGGCACTTTCGCAAGGAGTGGACCTGCAGGATGCGGCAATCTTGAGTCGCTTAGCAAGGGAAATGATTTTCGACCTCAATGCCGATTCGCAGCTGACCCTTGACGGAAGAGTGTTAGGAAATGAGATTCGTACCCCTCTGGTTAATGTCTCCGTCTCGTTAGTTTCGAGCTATGAAGAACTGCGCGAAGTTATTGTCGAAAAGCAACGGAAGCTAGCGCTGCGCGGAGGGATAGTCATGGATGGACGAGATATTGGTACAACCGTACTCAAAGATGCCCCCGTGAAGATTTTTCTTGTTGCTGATCCTCGAGAACGAGCCCGGCGGCGCCTTGTGGAGCTACGCGCCTTAGGACATGATGTCGATCTCGAGGCAGTTGTTCTGCAAATTGAGCAGAGAGACTACTTCGATAGCCATCGTGCGGTCTCGCCACTCCGCCCAGCCAGCGATGCGGTTATTGTCGACACTACTAACTTAGAGGTGGAAATGGTGATTAGCCATATTTTGGATATCATAGCGAGGAAGAAAGATGCCATATAAAATAATAAGATTCCTGGCGGGTTGGATAGTGCGGCTTCTGTTCCGGGTGGAAGTAGTTGGCCGTGGCCGGGTGCCCGCTGCCGGCGGTGTCATTGTATGCGCCAATCATATCCACCTTTTTGACCCTGTGTTGATTGCCCTGGCGGTAGAGCGACCTATTCGCTTTATGGCGAAAGCGGAGATTTTTTCTTGGCCATTTCTTGGCTTCCTAGCGAAGAAAGCTGGGGCCTTTCCGGTCAAGCGTGGTAGTGCGGACATACAGGCAATAAAGCGTAGCCTAACTATTCTGAGCGGTGGTGAGGTGCTGGGTATCTTCCCCGAGGGCACGCGGAGTAAGACACTCGAAATGTCAGCCCCGACCAATGGCGTCATCCTACTAGCTGAGAGGACTAAAGTGCCCATAGTTCCTGCAGCTATCTGGGGTGAATATCGTTTGGGGAAAAGGGTAAGGGTTGTCATTGGCGAGGCCGTGGAACTGTCATCCCTCTCTCCTGAGCCATATAGTAGAGCACTGGCCGCTGAGAACCTCATGTCTCATATCAAGAAACTCAGGGACTCTTTGCAATGAAAGTCATCGTCGTGGAACCAACAGGTATGTGCGCTGGTGTACGGCGCGCCATTGTGCAGGCCGAAAAAGTGGCGCGCGAACATGGGTTTTCCTTGGGTCCCGTCGTCCATAACCCCGGAGTAGTGCAGAGATTAGAGCAAGCCGGGCTTAGGCAAATTTCTTTGTCGGAGATAGAGAAGGGAGCCACCCTGCTCATTCGTTCTCATGGCGCTGCGCCGAATGTTTATCAAGCAGCCATTGAGAAAGGTGTAAAAATCATCGATGCTACCTGCCCCCACGTCTTGCGCTTACAGAAGGAGACACGTCACGCAATTGCAGCAGGTATGGATGTAGTTATAGTGGGGGATAGGCATCACCCCGAGATTGAGGCCGTACTGGCCCACGCAGGCGGCATCCCCTTTGTGGTGCAGACCCCAGCTGATTTGGATGTAATTCCCATAAAAGCTGAGGTTGCCGTCCTGGCACAAACAACTACCTCTCCTATTCTGTGGCAGACTGTGGTAGAATGTTTGCAGGCACAAGGTCGAAAGGTGAAGCCGATAGAAACTATTTGTCGGGCAACGCAAGAAAGACAGCAAGCCACCTATGAATTGGCCAGAGAAGCGGATATAATGGTAGTTGTGGGCGGGAATAATAGTGCTAATACCAGAAATCTAGCTGACATATGCCGGTCGGTGGGCACACCCACTTATCAGGTAGAGGGAGCCCTGGAGCTACAGAGCGATTGGTTCATTGGTATTGAACTTGTCGGAGTGGCCGCGGGTGCCTCCACCCCTGAATGGAACATTAAGGAGGTCGTCGTTGCGATGGAGAACATGGAGAACAAAGCGCTAGGTGAGCAAGAGACAGTTGTTGGGGAAGATCCCCAACAAGAGACAAT
>Ga0208735_100049_pt1 | contig 78205 bp, 76 predicted proteins | sample Subbio12Aug_8Aab_FD_184829 | JGI IMG/M metagenome (GOLD analysis project Ga0208735, IMG submission 184829) | Serpentinite rock and fluid subsurface biosphere microbial communities from McLaughlin Reserve, California, USA - CR12Aug_8Aab (SPAdes) | ecosystem: Environmental > Terrestrial > Deep... | reverse complement strand
GCAGTTCCATCGGATGTGGCTTGCCCATTCTGAACCCCCATAGCTGGTAGGATCAGAGAATCACAGCCGGTAAGAATTGGGAATCCTGAATCAACACCGCGACGACACGCTCTAAGGCGCTGATCTCGGGCCTGCCTGACAGCGAGGTCGAGGGGCAGCTGCACTTCCTGAAGGGAAGCGCGCTGAACCTTGGCTTGTCCGAGCTTGCCGCGATCTGCCAGGAGGGAGAGCGCAAGGCCGCCGTCGGCCACGCTGCACTGATCGACATGATGCAGCTGGCGGCGATCTGGCGGGCATCGCGCGCGGGGCTGCTGGGCGGGTTGTCGAAGGACCGGGCGGGCGCGGCCTAGATCAGGAACTCGGACAGCGCCTCGTCATTGGTGATGTCGCGGAAGGCAAGGCCCGCTGCCTCCATCCGGCGGCGGAAGTCGTCGAAGTGGCCGGCGGTCTTGGTTTCGATCCCGATCAGGACCGAGCCGAAGTTGCGCGCGGATTTCTTCAGGTATTCGAACCGGGTGATGTCGTCGTCCGGCCCAAGCAGATTCAGGAATTCGCGCAGCGCTCCGGGGCGCTGCGGCATGCGCAGGATGAAATACTTCTTCAGCCCCGCATAGCGCTGGGCACGTTCCTTGACTTCGGGCAGCCGTTCGAAGTCGAAGTTGCCACCCGAGGTGACGCAGACCACGGTCTTGCCGCGAATCTCGTCGGCCAGTTCCGGCAGCACGTCGATGGAAAGCGCGCCCGCGGGTTCCAGGACGATGCCCTCATGGTTCAGCATTTCCAGGATGGTGACGCAGATGCGGTCCTCTGGCGCCAGCAGGACGTCGTCGCGATCGATCCAGGACAGCATCCGAAAGGTACTGTCGCCGACCCGCGCCACGGCGGCACCGTCGACGAAGCTGTTGACGCGCGGCAGTTTCGAGGGCGCCCCTTCCAGCAGGGCGGCGGTCAGGCTGGCCCCACCCAGCGGCTCGACAAAGCGGAAGTCGGTCTTGGGCGCGACCTCGCGCAGGTAGCCGGTGACGCCCGAGGCCAGGCCCCCCCCGCCCACCGGCAAGACCACCAGGTCGGGCGCGCGGCCCAGTTGCTCCAGCAGTTCCACGGCGACCGAGGCCTGACCCTCGATCACGTCAGGGTCGTCGAAGGGTGACAGGAAATGCGCCTGGCTTTCGCCGCAAAAGGTCTGCGCGGCGGCAAGGGTCTGGTCGAAGTAGTCGCCCGTCAGCTCGATCCGCACATTGTCACCGCCAAAGACCCGCGTCTTGTCGATCTTCTGCTGCGGCGTGGTCACGGGCATGAAGATCACCCCCTGCACCCCGAAGTGGCGGCAGGCAAAGGCCACCCCCTGCGCGTGGTTGCCGGCACTGGCGCAGACGAACTGGTGCTGGTCGGGCCGCTTTGCGCGCACCTTGCGCATGGCGTTGAACGCCCCGCGCAGCTTGTAGCTGCGGACGGGCGAAAGGTCCTCGCGCTTGAGCCAGATTTCGGCATCGTAGCGAGCCGACAGGAAATCGTTCCGCTGCAGCGGTGTCTCGGGGAAAAGCTCGCGCAGGGCGGCGGTCGCGGCACGGGCCTGGGTGGGGAAATCGGTCATGTCCATTGGCATGACCGATACCGTCGCACGGTGCAAGTCCTGGGGGGCACGTCCTGGGGGGGCAAGTCCTGGGGGAGCGAGCCTTGGGCAAGCGGGCGCTTCGTGAAGGGGTGGCCGCAAGGCGTGGGCAGGAGCGACCCCACCCTGTCCGGCCTGGACCGACCTTACCAGTGCGGCGGGCGGACGTTTGCGTCCGGGGGCGCGCCCCCCAGGGCCTCTTCCTCTGCCGCGCGCTCCATCAGCAGCCGGACCCGCCGCTCCAGCCCCGCGATTTCCGAGGCCTGCCGGGCCACCACGTCCGACAGGTCCTCCACCGCCCGGATCAGGTGGGCCACCTTCTCTTCCAGATCAGTCCGGTCCATCGCTTGCCCCCGCCCCGCTTCCCGATACCTTGCCGCCTCTGCCCCCATCCGATACACGGACGGCGATCAAAAGCGAAGGTCCTCCCCATGGCCGACAAGCCCCCCCGCCGCCCCCGCGCCGAGACCCCGAAGGGGTTTCGCGACTATTTCGGGGCCGAAGTCACGGACCGGAAAGCCATGCTCGACCGCATCGCGGCGGTCTACCACCGCTACGGGTTCGACCCGCTGGAGACCTCTGCGGTGGAGACGGTCGAGGCCCTGGGCAAGTTCCTCCCCGACGTCGACCGCCCCAATGACGGCGTCTTCGCTTGGGCTGACGAGGACGAGGGCTGGCTGGCGCTGAGATACGACCTGACCGCCCCCCTTGCCCGCGTCGCCGCCCAGTACCGCAACGACCTGCCCAGCCCCTACCGCCGCTACGCGATGGGGCCGGTCTGGCGGAACGAGAAGCCGGGTCCCGGCCGCTTTCGCCAGTTCTACCAGTGCGACGCGGATACGGTGGGCTCCGGTTCGGTCGCGGCGGATGCCGAGATCTGCGCCATGCTGGCCGACGCCCTGGAAGCGGTCGGGATCGAGCGCGGCGACTATGTGGTGAAGGTCAACAACCGCAAGGTCCTGAACGGCGTGATGGAGGTCGCGGGGCTGGCGGGCGAGGGCAAGGACACCGAGCGCGGCATCGTCCTGCGCGCCATCGACAAGATCGACCGCCTGGGGCCAGAGGGCGTGCGGGCGCTGCTGGGCGAGGGCCGCAAGGACGAGAGCGGCGACTTCACCAAGGGCGCGGGGCTGTCGGCAGAGCAGGCAGCGGTCGTGATGGGCTTCACCACCGCCAAGCGCGACACGGGGGCCGCCACCGTCGCCCGCCTGCGGGACCTGGTGGGCAGCTCGGTGGTCGGCGCAGAGGGCGCTGACGAATTGGAAGCCATCGCCTCGCTTCTGGAAGCCCAGGGCTACGGCCCCGACCGCATCGTCATCGACCCCGGCGTCGTGCGGGGCCTCGGCTATTACACCGGCCCGGTCTACGAGGCGGAACTGACCTTCCAGATCACCGACGAAAAGGGCCGCCCGAGGAACTTTGGCTCGGTCGCGGGCGGGGGGCGGTATGACGGGCTGGTGAAGCGGTTCACCGGGCAGGACGTGCCGGCGACCGGGGTTTCCATCGGGGTGGACCGGCTGCTGGCCGCGCTGCGGGCCAGGGGGCGCAGCACGGGCGCGGCGGCGGGGCCAGTTGTCGTCACGGTGATGGATCGCGACCGGATGGCCGATTACATGGGCATGGTCGGCGAGCTGCGGCAGGCGGGCATCCGGGCCGAGGTCTATCTGGGCAACCCGAAGAATTTCGGCAACCAGTTGAAATACGCGGATAAACGGGCCTCTCCGGTGGCGGTGATCCAGGGCGGGAACGAGGCCGCAAGCGGCACGGTCATCCTGAAGGATCTCATCCTGGGTGCGAAGATCGCCGAAAGCGCCACGCTGGAGGAATGGAAGGACCGTCCTGCGCAGGTGGAGGTGCCGCGCGCCGATCTGGTGGCAGCGGTGAAGCGGATGCTGGGGCCATGAACCGGGCCTGCCCGCGCAGGACGAGCCCCCCACCCCCATCCCCTCCCCACAATGGGGGAGGGGAGGCGTTCCGTGCCTGCCGTTCTGCGCAGACGGCAATGGTCGGGTGCTTCCCTCCCTCAGCGTGGGGAAGGGAGGGGGGGTTCCCCGGCCCATTGCCGGGTGACGCGACATGACCCCGAAGGCGGCGATCCGGGCTGAGGGAGAGCGGCTTCTTGCGGCTTTCGTCGCGGCGGGCGCGGTTCCGGTCGAGGCGGACGTGCTGCAACCGGCAGGCACTCTGCTGGACCTCTATGGCGAGGATATCCGGGCGCGCGCCTATGTGACCGACGATCCGGTGCGCGGCGAGATGATGCTGCGGCCGGATTTCACCGTGCCGGTGGTGCAGGCACATATGGCGCATGGGGCGGAACCGGCGCGCTATGCCTACCTGGGCGAGGTGTTCCGCAAGCAGCTGCGCGGCTCGGGGCGGGCCAGCGAGTATCTGCAGGTGGGCTATGAGGTCTTTGACCGGGCCTCGCCCGAGGTGGCGGATGCCGAGGTCTTTGCCCTGTTCCGCGACCTTCTGGCCGGGCTGGACCTGCGGCCGGTGACGGGGGATATCGGCATCCTGATGGCGGCGGTCCGGGGCCTTGCGACGACCGAACGGCGCAAGTCGGCGTTGCTGCGGCATGTCTGGCGGCCAGAGCGGTTCAAGGCGCTGCTGGACCGGTTTGCCGGGCGTGCTCCGGTGCCCGCGGGCCGTATTGCGCTGTTGGAGCGGCTGAAGGCGGGCAGTCCGGCGCAGCTGATCGAGGAGGCCGGCAGCTTCGTCGGCCTGCGCGGCCCCGATGAGATCGCCGCCCGGGTCGAGGCGCTGGTGGCCGATGCCGGGACGCCGCCGATCAGGGCGACCGAAGCGGCGCTGCTGTACGACCTTCTTGGCCTGGAGGCACCGGCCGCCCATGCGCTGAGCCACCTGCGCGGGATCACTCCGATGCTGCCCGCGATCGGGCCGGCGGTGGACCGGTTCGCGGCCCGGCTGGAGGCGCTGGCGGCGCGCGGGGTGGATGTGTCGACGCTGGCCTTCGAGGCAAGCCACGGGCGGACGGCGCTGGAATACTACGACGGGTTCGTCTTCAGCTTCCTTGGCAACGGGATGCCCCCGGTCGCCAGCGGTGGCCGCTATGACGCCCTGACGGCGGTGCTGGGGGCGGGGGCCTTCATTCCGGCGGTGGGCGGGGTGATCCGGCCGGGTCTGGTCGCGCGGCTGAAGGGGGCGACATGATCCGGGTGGGCGTGCCGTCGAAGGGGCGGCTGATGCAGGACTGCTTCGACTGGTTCGGCGCGCGCGGCGTCGTCATGCGGCGGGCGGGGTCGGACCGGGAATACTCCGGCGTCGTCGAGGGGATGGACGGGGTGGTGCCGGTGCTGCTCTCGGCCGGGGAAATCCCGCGCGAGCTGGCGGCGGGGCGCATTCATCTGGGCGTGACGGGTTCCGATCTGGTGCGCGAGCAACTGGCCGAGGACGAGGTGGCCGAGGTCGCGAAGCTGGGCTTCGGGCAGGCCGACCTGGTGATCGCGGTGCCGAACGTCTGGATCGACGTCGAGACGGTGGATGACCTGGACGCGGCCGCGGCGGGGTTCCGCAAGGCGCATGGCCATCGCCTGAGGATTGCCACCAAGTATCACCGGCTGGTGCGCGACTTCCTGCAGGCGCAGGGGGTTGCGGACTATCAGCTGGTCGACAGCCAGGGCGCGACCGAGGGCACGGTGCTGAACGGGACAGCCGAGGCGATCGCGGACATCACGTCGTCCGGCGAGACGCTGCGGGCAAACCATCTGCGCATCCTGACGGACGGTTTGATCCATTCCAGCCAGGCGGTCCTTTGGGCCAGCCGGGTGGCAGAGTGGTCAGCAGAGGACCGGGCGATCTACGCGGCGCTGGCGGCGAAACTGAGGGTTGCCGCCGAACCTTTCTGACCGCGCGTCGAGGGGTTTCAGCCACCCGTCGCGCCCCTGGTCGGGCCTGGCCCGAAAGCGCAGGCGTGGCTTGCGTCCGGGCAGCATGATCCGGTCAGTGCAGCCCAAGTTCCGCCAGCGCCTGTGCCAGTTCCGGCGGCAGGGGATCGTCCTTGCCGCGGCCCTTGGGCAGGTCGCGGGGCGAATCCTTCGGCTCAAGGTAGCGCCAGCCCTGGAACGGCCGTCTGGGGGCGGCCTCGGTGCGGATGACTTCGGCGTCCAGCACCAGGGCGCAGCGCGGGATGCCGTCGCCCAGGTTCACCTGCTGCAAGTCCAGGATGCGCTGGCGGGCCAGGATCACGCCCTTGATCACCCAGTAGAGCGAACCCTCCAGCACTTCGGCCTCGCGCTTGGGCCACATCCGGGTGACGTGGATCGCGCGGCCCTCGGGCCAGTGCGGGCGCTGGCTGCCCTGCCAGTCGAGAAGGTCCTCGACGGAATCGGCGCCGACACAGAGTTTCAGGATGTTGATCATCCGCCAATCATAGGCCTCTGAGCGGGGGCTTCAAGTTGACCCAGGGGGGGCAGGGGCGTATCTTGGGCCCTTCGTCCACCTTATCCACAAGTTCAAGGAAGATTCGCCCCTATGTCGCGATTCCATGCCCCCATCGCCGAAGCCATCTGGGACATGAAGTACCGCTTCAAGGAGGCGGACGGCACGCCCATCGACGGCAGCGTCGAGGACACCTGGCGCCGGATCGCGCGGGCCCTGGCCGAGGTCGAGGCCGACCCGGCAAAGTGGGAGGCCGAGTTCTACGCCGCCCTCGAAGGGTTCAGGTTCCTGCCCGCCGGGCGGATCACCGCAGGGGCCGGGACAGGGCGCAGCGTGACGCTGTTCAACTGCTTTGTCATGGGCACGATCCCGGACACGATGGAGGGGATCTTCACCGCGCTGAAAGAGGCCGCGCTGACGATGCAGCAGGGCGGCGGGATCGGCTATGACTTCTCGACCATCCGGCCGAAGGGGGCCGAGGTGAAGGGGGTGGCGGCGGACGCCTCGGGGCCGCTGTCGTTCATGGATGTCTGGGACGCGATGTGCCGGACGATCATGTCGGCGGGCAGCCGCCGCGGCGCGATGATGGCGGTGATGCGCTGCGATCACCCGGACATCGAGGCCTTCATCGAGGCCAAGCGCGACCCGGCCCGGCTGCGGATGTTCAACCTGTCGGTGCTGGTGACCGACGCCTTCATGGCCGCCGTCAAGGCCGACGGCCCGTGGGAACTGGTCTTCGGCGGCCGGGTCTACAAGACCGTCGAGGCGCGCGATCTGTGGAACAAGATCATGCGGTCCACCTTCGACTATGCCGAGCCGGGGGTGATCTTCATCGACCGCATCAACGCGATGAACAACCTTGGCTACGTGGAAACCATCGCCGCCACCAACCCCTGCGGCGAGCAGCCCCTGCCGCCCTATGGCGCCTGCCTTCTGGGGTCGATCAACCTGCCGACGCTGGTCAAGGACGCCTTCGAGGCTGGGGCCAGCCTGGACATGGCCGCGCTGGACCATCTGGTGCGGGTGGCCGTCCGGGCGATGGACAATGTGGTGGACGCCAGCCGCTTCCCGCTGCCGGAACAGGCGGCCGAGGCAAAGGCCAAGCGGCGGATCGGGTTGGGGGTCACCGGGCTGGCGGATGCCCTGCTGATGGTCGGCCTGCGCTATGGGTCGGAAGAGGCCGCGAAAGCCACCGAAACCTGGATGCACGCCATCGCACGGGCGGCGTACCTGGCATCGGTCGACCTGGCCAGGGAGAAGGGCGCCTTCCCGCTGTTCGACGCCGAAGGCTACCTGGCCAGCAGCACCATGGCGCAGATGGACGCGGACGTCCGCGAGGCCATCGCCCGGCACGGCATCCGCAACGCCCTGCTGACCTCGGTCGCGCCTACCGGGACGATCTCGCTTTATGCCGGGAACGTCAGTTCCGGGATCGAGCCGGTCTTTGCCTATGCCTACACCCGCAAGGTCCTGCAGCCCGATGGCAGCCGCACCGAGGAGGAGGTCGTCGACTATGCCGTCCGTCTCTGGCGGGAAAAGCACGGCGACGCGCCCCTGCCCGACCATTTCGTCAACGCCCAGACCCTGCCGCCGCTGGACCATGTGCGGATGCAGGCAGCGGCGCAGAAATGGGTGGATTCGTCGATCTCCAAGACCATCAACTGCCCCGAGGACATCAGCTTTGACGATTTCTCGCAGGTCTACATGGCCGCCTGGGACCAGGGCTGCAAGGGCTGCACGACCTATCGGCCCAACGACGTGACGGGGTCGGTCCTGACCGTGTCCGAGACGTCGGACAGGGCGCCGGGGGAGGCCCCGGATCAGGTCCGGGGCTGGCTCCCGGATCAGGTCCGGGGCGGGGTCTCTTCGGGTGAGGTCGTGTATCTGTCCGAGCCTTTGGACCGTCCCGCAGCCCTTGAGGGCCAGACCTACAAGGTCAAATGGCCGGGCTCGGAGCACGCGCTTTACATCACGATCAACGACATCGTCATCGCCGGGCACCGCCGCCCGTTCGAGGTGTTCATCAACTCCAAGAACATGGAGCATTTCGCCTGGACCGTGGCTTTGACGCGGATGATTTCTGCGGTGTTCCGGCGCGGAGGCGATATTTCCTTTGTGGTCGAGGAGCTGAAAGCCGTCTTCGACCCCCGCGGCGGGGCCTGGATGGAGGGGCGCTACATCCCGTCCATTCTGGCCGCCATCGGCGGGGTGATCGAACGCCACCTGATCGACATCGGCTTCATCGAGGGCGAGGGGCTGGGCCTGAAATCCGACCCCAAGGCGGAACTGCTGCGGGTCGGAGAGGCCCCGCGCGGCAAGTCCTGCCCGGCCTGCGGGAGCTATGACCTGCGGATGGTGGAAGGGTGCCTGACCTGCGGGTCGTGCGGGCATTCGAAGTGCGGGTGAGGGGCGTGTCGGGAACGCTTTCCTAACCTTCCTGTTGCATCCAGCGGGAACGGGGCCATATCTTGGCCCAAGTCTTGCCGGACAGTGCAAGCGGCGGTCAGGAGTGAACCGATGAAACCCCTTGAGTTCTACGTCAGGGCCGTCTGGGATGCCGAGGCCGGGGTTTGGGTGTCGGAAAGCGACATCATCGGCCTCCATGTCGAGGCCGCAACGCTTGAGGAATTCGAGGCAGCGGCGGCTGAGCTGGGTCCTCAGCTGATTGTAGAAAACCACATCACCAAACGCGATCTCGCGCAGCGGTCGTTGTCCGAGCTGATCCCTTGGATCAAATTCCGCGCACCCCAGACCGGCGGCGCTGCGGCGGCCTGAGGTGGTAAAGGGGTACTACGACGAGGTGGCGCGCCTTCTTTTGGAAGCGGGCTACTACCATGACGGCGGATCGAAGCATCAGAAATGGTGCCATGACGACGGAAAGCCGACAGTGACGGTTCCTCACAGGATCCTTAGCCGATATACAGCCAACGGAATCCTGAAAGACGCCGGGATCGCCAAGAAGCTTTAGCTCCTCACCCCATTCGCCTTCGCCACAAAATCCGTCAGGTGGGGCACGTAGTCCTCCGGCCCCGCGCCGCCCTGCGCCACCGCCCCGGCGAAGCTGTTCTTCGCGGCGCTCGCCATCGTGGTGGTGACGGTGGCGGCGTTGGCCATGCTCTCCAGATAGCGCAGGTCCTTGTAGGCGTTCGACAGGGTGAAGCGGTGGGCCTCGCGGTTGCCCTCCAGCGCGTAGCCCATGAAGGTCTGGTAAAAGCCGCAGTCCATCCGGCCGCCGCGGATCACGCTGTCGAACGTGGCGGTGGAGATGCCGACCTTGGCAGCGACGGCCAGCGCCTCGGCATAGATCGCGGCATAGCCGAGCGAGAGGAAGTTGTTCAAAAGCTTCATCCGGTGGCCGTCGCCGACGCGGCCGATGTGGACGATCTTCCCGGCCCAGGTGGCGATGACGGGCTGGATGCGGGCGAAGATCGCGTCGTCAGCGCCGACCATGCAGTCGAGCGTGCCCTCCCACGCCTCTTTCGGGGTGCGGGACAGGGGGGCGTCGGCGAAGTGGATGCCTTTGGTGGCGAGGTCGGTGGCGAGGCGCTCGGTGACGGTGGGGTCAGAGGTGGAGCAGTCGACGATCACGCTGCCGGGTTTGAGGTGGGGGGTCATCCGCGCCACGGCCTCGGCCACTTGGGGGGAGCCGGGAAGGGTCAGGAAGATGATCGTTGACCGGGCGGCGAGGTCTTCGAGGCTGGCCTCGACAGCGCCCCTGCCGATCAGGTCATCGACGGGCGCGCGGTTGCGGTGGGCCGTGACGGTCAGGGGGTAGCCCTTGGTCACGATGTTCTTCGCCATGCCGTGGCCCATCAGGCCGGTTCCGACAAAGCCGATGTGTTCCTGGGTCATCTGGGTCTCCTTTGCGGGCAGAGTGCGGCAGCGGCGCCCTGTTGACAATCGGGCTTGCTCGGGGACGACTGAGGCCGATCAAGAGGGAGGTCCACATGTTCCGCGCGCTGGTTCTGGAGAAGGAAGGCGATGCCGCCGTCGCCCATGTGCGAGAGCTGGACGAAAGCGCCTTGCCCGCCGGGGATGTGACGGTGGCGGTCGAGTATTCGACGCTGAACTACAAGGACGGGCTGGCCTTGTCGCCGAACGGCGGGGGGATCGTGCGGACCTGGCCGCATGTGGCGGGGATCGACTTTGCCGGGACGGTCGAGGCGTCGGACGATGCGCGCTACAAGCCGGGCGACAAGGTGGTGCTGACCGGCTGGCGGGTGGGAGAGGTGCATTGGGGCGGCTACGCCCAGAAGGCGCGGGTCAAGGCGGACTGGCTGGTGCCGCTGCCCGGCGGTCTGACGACACGGGCTGCGATGGCGGTGGGGACGGCGGGGTTTACCGCGATGCTGGCGGTGATGGCGCTGGAGGAGCATGGGTTGACGCCCGCCAAGGGTGAGGTGCTGGTGACCGGCGCCTCGGGTGGCGTGGGGTCGGTGGCGGTCGCGGTGCTGGCGAAGCTTGGCTATCAGGTCGCGGCGGTGACCGGGCGGGCGGAGACGGAAGCGTATCTGCGCGACCTTGGGGCCATGCGCGTGGTGCCGCGGGCGGAGCTGGCAGAGGTGGTGAAGCGGCCGCTGGAGACCGAGACCTGGGCGGGCTGCGTCGATGCCGTGGGGGGTGCGATGCTGGCGCGGGTGCTGGGGCAGATGAAACACGGCGGCTCGGTCGCGGCGGTGGGGCTGGCGGGGGGCGCTTCGCTGCCCGCTTCGGTGATCCCGTTCCTGCTGCGGGGGGTGAACCTGCTGGGGATCGATTCCGTGACGGTCCCCTATGAGCGGCGGGTGCGGGCCTGGGGGCGGGTGGTGTCGGACCTGGCCGTGGAAAAGCTGGAGGCGATGGTGCGGCCGGCGATGCTGGCGGACCTGCCGGAGCTTGGGGCGGCGATCCTGCAGGGGGGCGTGCAGGGCCGGGTGGTGGTGGACGTGAACGGGTGAAAGCACCTCTGCCTGCCGAGGCAGTCAAGGGCGCGGCGAGGGGGCGCCCGTTCGCGCGGTTGCTGTTGACTCCCCCGGTTCCGCCTGTATAAGCCCGCCAGTCCCGGAAGCGATTCCGGGGTTTTTCATTGGTGTTGGTGGCCCCCGCAAGGGGATGCCTGTCGCCCCGGATCAGCCCCGGGGAAAGGACAACGCCCTTCATCGCCGCTTTGCGGCAGCATAAAGAAGGAGATCAGCGGTGACCAAACGCACCTCTGCCAAGTACAAGATCGACCGCCGCATGGGCGAGAACATCTGGGGCCGTCCGAAGTCCCCGATCAACAAGCGCGAGTACGGTCCGGGCCAGCATGGCCAGCGTCGGAAGAACAAGCTGTCGGACTTCGGCACGCAGCTGCGCGCCAAGCAGAAGCTCAAGGGCTACTACGGCGACCTGACCGAAAAGCAGTTCCGCAAGATCTATGGCGAAGCCGAGCGTGTGCGCGGCGACACCGGCGAGATGCTGATCGGCCTGCTGGAGCGTCGCCTGGACGCGGTGGTCTACCGCGCCAAGTTCGTCCCGACGATCTTCGCCGCCCGCCAGTTCGTCAACCACGGCCACGTCCTGGTGAACGGCAAGCGCGTGAACATCGCCTCCTACCGCGTGTCGGAAGGTGACGTCATCCAGGTCCGGGAAAAGTCGCGCCAGATGGCGCTGATCCTGGAAGCGATCCAGCTGACCGAGCGTGACGTTCCGGACTATCTGGAAGTCGACAACAACAAGCTGACGGCGAAGTTCGTGCGGACCCCCGGACTGGGCGATGTGCCCTATCCGGTGCAGATGGAACCGAACCTCGTGGTCGAATACTACGCGAAGAACTGATCCCCTCGGGGGTCGTGACCCAAGGCCGCGCCGCCCGGCGCGGCCTTTTTCATTCCGGCGCCTTTCGCGCCCTTCTTTGACCGGGGGGACCCAAGGACCATGACCATCAAGACTGTCCACGCCACCATCGACGGCGCGCTGGTGATGATCGGCTTCGGCTCGATCGGGCGGGGGGTGCTGCCCCTGATCGAGCGGCACATCGGTTTCGACCGCGCGCGGTTCACCGTCATCGAACCTTCGGACGAATACGCGCATATCCTGCGGGATCACGGCATCCGGCATCTGCAGGTGGCGCTGACGGCGGAGAATTTCGCCGAGGTGCTGCGCGGCCTGTTCCCCACGGGGCGGGGCATGATCGTCAACCTGTCGGTAGATGTGGATTCGATCGAGCTCATGAAGCTCGCCCAGGAAATGGGGGTCCAGTACATCGACACGGTGGTCGAACCCTGGCCGGGGTTCTACTTCGGCTCGACCCTGCCCAATGCCGACCGGACGAACTATCCGCTGCGGGAACGCGTGCGGGAGCTGGGCAAGGCATATGTCGGCGGGCCGACGGCGGTAAGCTGCTGCGGGGCCAACCCCGGCATGGTGTCGTGGCTGCTGAAGGAGGCGCTGTTGCGGCTGGCGGCGGATACGGGCGTTCAGGCCGATCCGAAATCGCGCGAGGACTGGGCCCGGCTGATGCAGGGGCTGGGGGTCAAGGGCATCCATGTGGCCGAGCGGGACACTCAGGTCTCTGCGCGACCAAAGCCGGTGGGGGTGTTCGTGAACACCTGGTCGGTCGACGGGCTGCTGTCCGAAGGGTATCAACCGGCCGAGCTGGGGTGGGGCGCGCATGAGAAGAAACTGCCGCCGCACGGACATGCCTTCGACCACGGGCCGGGCTATGCGATCTGGATCGACCGGCCCGGCGCGGACACCAGGGTGCGGTCCTGGTGCCCTGGCGTCGGCCCGCAGTTCGGCTTCGTCATCACCCACAACGAGGCGCTGTCGATCCCGGATTACTACACTGTCTGGGACCAGGGCCGCGCCAGCTATCGCCCGACCTGCCACTACGCCTACCACCCCTGCAACGACGCGATCCTGTCGATGCACGAGATGAACGGCGCGGGGAAACGCCAGCCGGCCCAGCACATCCTGACGGCGGACGAGATCATCGCGGGCGGGGATGACCTCGGGGTCTTCCTCTATGGCCATGCCAAGGGTGCGATGTGGTATGGATCGCGGCTGTCGTGCGAAGAGGCGCGGCGGCTGGCACCTTACCAGAATGCCACCGGCATGCAGGTCACGTCCGCTGTTCTTGCGGCGATGGTCTGGGCGGCCGAGAATCCCGACCAGGGCTTCGTCGAGGCCGACGAGATGGACCACGTCCGCTGCCTTGACGTGCAGCGCCCCTATCTCGGGTCCGTCGAGTGTCACTACACGGACTGGACCCCGATTCAGAACCGGATCAACAGCTTCGCCGAAGACCGCGACGACGCAGACCCGTGGCAGTTCACCAACTTCCTGGCAATCTGACCGGCGGCTTGCGAATCGAGCGCCTGGCGGCGCATTGGCTCTGCCCGACAAGCGCGGCTCCGGGTGGAACCCTCTGGCCTTGAGACGCTTTGGCGGGTAAAGGGAGCCACAACCCGGGGGGCCAGATGAACGACCAGATCACGCCGCAGCCAGGCATTCTTGACATCGCTCTGTATGAGGGTGGCAAGGCGCATGTCGCGGGCGTCGCAAATGTCGTCAAGCTGTCGTCCAACGAAAACCCCTTTGGCCCTTCGGACAAGGCGAAAGAGGCATTTTCCCGCACGGTCCATTCGTTGCACCGCTACCCGGTCACCGACCACGCCGACCTGCGCACGGCGATTGCCGAAGTGCACCGGCTGGACGCGAGCCGCATCATCTGCGGGGCGGGCTCGGACGAGATCATCACGTTCCTTTGCCAGGCCTATGCCGGGCCGCGCGACGAGGTGGTGTTCACCGAGCATGGTTTCCTGATGTACCGCATCTCCAGTCTTGCCGTGGGCGCGACCCCCGTCGAGGTGCAGGAGCGCGAGCGCACGGCGGATGTCGATGCGATCCTGGCTGCGTGCAATCGTCGCACAAGGCTGGTGTTCCTGGCCAATCCGAACAACCCGACGGGAACGATGGTTTCGGCGGCGGAAATCGCCCGGCTTGCCGAAGGCCTTCCGCCCCAGGCGCTTCTGGTGCTGGACGGGGCCTATGCGGAATATGTGGAAGGCTACGACGGCGGGGCCTCGCTGGTCGATTCGCGCGACAACGTCGTGATGACCCGCACCTTCTCGAAGGTCTACGGCCTTGGCGGGCTGCGGATCGGCTGGGGCTATGGTCCCCGCCATGTCATCGACGTCCTGAACCGCATCCGGGGCCCGTTCAACCTGTCGACCACGCAGCAGGAGGCCGCCGAAGCCGCCGTGCGCGACCAGGATTTCGTCGCCAAATGCCGCAGCGAGAACACGCGGATGCGGTCGTGGCTGGCCAATGCCCTGGCCGAGATCGGGGTGCCATCGGACACCTCGATGGCGAATTTCATCCTCGCGCGGTTCGCGAGCCAGGAGGAGGCCGAGGCCTGCGATGCCTTCCTGCAAAAGCAGGGCCTGATCGTGCGTCGGGTGGCGGGCTACAAGCTGCCGCATTGCCTGCGGATCACCATCGGCGATGAATCCTCGTGCCGCCAGGTCGCCCATGCCGTTGCGCAGTTCAAGGGTGTGAAATGATCTACCCGCGCGTCGCTTTGATCGGCCTGGGGCTGATCGCGTCTTCGATGGCGCATGCGATGCGGGCGCGCGGGCTGGCTGGGGAAATCGTGGGCTACGCCAGGTCGTCCGAGACTCGGGCGGTGGCGAAGGACCTGTTCTGCGACCGGGTCTGCGACACGGCGGCCGAGGCGGTTCAGGGCGCCGACCTGGTGGTCCTGGCCGTGCCCATCGGCGCGATGGAAGCGCTTGCCGCCGAGATCGGGCCGCATCTGAAACCGGGGGCGACGGTGACGGACGTGGGGTCGGTCAAGCAGGCCGTGGTCGATGCCGTGGCACCGCATCTGCCTGCAGGCGTGCATTTCATCCCCGGCCACCCGATGGCGGGGACGGAGTATTCCGGGCCACGCTCGGGGTTTGCGACGCTGTATCAGAACCGCTGGTGGCTTCTGACGCCGACCGAGGAGTGCGACCCGGAGGCACTGGCCCGGCTGCGCCAGTTGATCGAAGGCATGGGCGCCAGGGTCGACACGATGGATGTGGCGCACCACGATCTGGTGGTGGCGGTCGTCAGCCATGTACCGCATGCGATCGCCTATACGATGGTGGGCGTGGCCGATCACATGCGGCGCGTGTCGCAGTCGGAGGTCATCAAGTATTCTGCGGCGGGTTTCCGCGACTTTACCCGGATCGCGGCCAGCGACCCGACCATGTGGCGGGACGTGTTCCTGTCCAACAAGGAAGCGGTGCTGGATATCCTCGGCCGCTTTGCCGAAGAACTCTTCGTGCTGCAACGCGCGATCCGGATGGGCGATGGCGACCATCTGCACGCCTATTTCACCCGGACCCGCGCCATCCGTCGCGGGATCATCGAAGCGGGTCAGGACACCGCCGCGCCTGACTTTGGCCGCGCCGCGCCGCCCGCGAAAGAGGGCTGAGCCGGATGCGGGGCCCGGGTCTGGGTCTGGGTCTGTGTCTGGCGCTGTCGCTTGTGCTGGCGCAGGGCGCTTGGGCGCAAGAGATGGACCGCTCGCCCCGCCCGCCGGTCAATCCGATGATTGCCGTCGTGGCACCGACCGCAGCACCTGCGCCGGAGGTCGAGGTTGCCGTTCCTTCCGACGTCGTCGCCGTGACCGAGGACGCGCTGGCCCGGTCCCTGCGCCCGGTCCCCCGGCCTTCGGCGCTGGCAGAGCGGATCGCGGCCCTGAAGGCCACGGCCAACGCGCCGGGGCTGGATCTGTCCGGGCGGGAGCCGCAGGACGAGATCGACCTTGCAGCGATTCCCCCGCTGTCGAAGCGGGAGGAACGGCGCAAGAGGCGCGCGAAGGCCTCGATGGAGGGCGCGGTCTGCGGTGTGCCGGCGATCAAGGGCGAGGAGATCGCGCGGATCACCTCGAATGTCCGCGGCTGCGGGGTCGAAGACCCGGTGCGGGTGACTTCGGTCTCGGGCGTCAGGCTCAGCCAGCCGGCGACGGTCGAGTGTTCGATCGCCAAGGCGTTGAATTCATGGGTGGACGAGGTGGCGCAGCCGGCCTTCGACGGCAGGCTGGTCGAGTTGCAGGTGGCGGCGCATTACATCTGCCGCAGCCGCAACAACGTGAAGGGCGCCAAGGTCAGCGAGCATGGCAAGGGCCGGGCCGTGGACATCTCGGCCTTCATCCTGTCGAACGGGAAGGTGCTGACCGTGTCGCGGGACTACAACCGCCTGCTGCGCCGGATCTACAAGGCCGGGTGCAACTATTTCATGACCACGCTGGGCCCCGGGTCGGACGGGCACCACGAGGACCATTTCCACTTCGACACCTCGACCCGCAGCGGCGGGCGCTACTGCCGTTAGCCTGACGGCCCTATCCGCTTGGTGGGACCATCAGCGGAGCGGGGCCAAGGGGGAAGGGGCCAAAGCTCATCCGGCCGTCCTCGAGAACCAGCGACAACGACAGAATCTTGAGGTCCGGGGATTGCGAGGCCAGCGCCTGCATCCCGCGCGCGATGGTCGGGGCGGCTTGCGGCTCGACCACGCCCGCTGCCACCAGAAGCGCGGGCAGGCGGTCCCAGTTGGTGATCTCGACCGTGACCCGGCCTGCCGCGTAGCCATTGCCGTCCGCCTCGACCACGCCCGAGGCGCTGGCAGCCAGCGCGCCCCAGATCAGGTTGAACTGGTTGATCTCCACCCGCCGCAAAGAGGGCCGCGCTTCGCCTGCGTGGCGGTCAAGCGGGGCGGAGAAGGTCAGGAAGATGCTGCCCCACAGGGCCTCGACCACCTCGGGCAGGTCCGAGGGCGGCAGGTCCGGGATCGTCACGGCTTGCACGGCGGCCAGGAAACCGGGATCGGGGGTCAGCGGGGCAAGGTCGAAGCCAAGCTCGTACCCGGCCGGACCCAGCGCCCCGTTCGCGCGAAGGCCCAGGGCGAATTCCCCAAGGCCCAGGGTCCAGCCCTGGTCCGAGGCCAGGTTCACAGAGGTCCCGGCCAGCCGGAGCTCGGCCAGCGGCAGTTCGGTCGAGGGTTTGGCGCGGACACTTGCCATCAGCCCCTCCGACCCCAGCGTCACCACCTGGTCAGGCAGGATCAGCGCCTGTTCCGGCGGCAGCGCCGCAATGAGGTGCCAGGGCTTCCAGGTCATCGCGAAGACCTGGACGAAGGGTGCCTGCCAGCCGGCTCCGGACACCGGGTCGGCCAGCCGCATCTCGTCGATGGTCAGGTCAAAGCGGTTCGGGAAGCCTGCCACGGTCACACCGGCGTTTTCGGCCACGATCCCCTGCCGCGCGGCATCCGCGAAGAAGCGATCGACCTCGTCGCGCACCGCGTTCGAGCCGACGACCCAGTAGCCCGACCACAGCGCCGTGGCCGCGATCATCAGGAAGAGAAGCTTTCGCATCCGGCGGCCCTTTTCATTGCCCTTTCTCGGGTGTTTACAGGGCCAAAGGCAACAGGACCAGTCATGCAGCAACCGCTTTGGGTCTTCGGCTACGGATCGCTGATCTGGGCCCCCGGCTTTCCGGTCGCCGAGCGCCGCATCTCGCGACTGGACGGCTGGCACCGAAGCTTCTGCATGTGGTCGATCCACCATCGCGGCACGCTGGAAAACCCTGGCCTTGTCCTGGCCCTGGACCGGGCCGAGGGCGCAAGCTGCACCGGCGTCGTCTTCCGCGTCGAACCGGGGCACGAGGCCGCGACGCTGTTCGCCTTGCGGGAACGGGAACTGGTCTCTTCGGCCTATCTCGAGATGACCCTGCCGGTCACGACCGAGGCGGGCGTTCTGGACGCGTTGGCCTATGTCATCGACCCCGACCATGTGCAGTACTGCCGCCTGGACCCTGAAGCACAGGCCCGGATCATTGCGCAGGCTTGTGGCGGGCGCGGGCGGAACTGCGACTACCTCTGGTCCACCGCCGCGCATCTGGCAGAGCTTGGCATCCGCGACCCCGACCTGGACTGGCTGGCCGAGCGGGTTCGCGTCCTGGCCTGACCTTTTGCTTGGCTGTTGCAACCAGCCTGCTAGTCTTGCGTTCAAGGGCAGGGGAACCAGAGGGCAGGATGTCCCAGACAGAGACCGGGCAGGCAGAGGTCGTGACGACCTTCAGCCAGCCGATCCGCGCGATCACGACGATGCTGCTGGTGTGCCTGCTGGTTGGTGCGGGCGCCTGGCTGATCCACGGCACGGTCATCGACATCGTGCGCACCAACCCCGTGGTGAACGGGGTGATTGCCTTCGTCTTCCTGGTCGGAGTGCTGTCCTGCTTCTGGCAGCTCTGGATGCTGGCGCAGTCGGTCTACTGGATCGAGAACTTCGTGCGCGGCACGCCCGGAGCCGCCGACATGTCCCCGCCGCGGCTGCTGGCGCCCCTTGCGGCGCTGCTCAGGTCCCGCTCGGTGCGGCTGTCGATCTCGGCCTCGTCCTCGCGGTCGATTCAGGAATCGGTCGTCCAGCGCATCGACGAATTGCGCGACATCACCCGATATCTGATCAATCTTCTGGTGTTCCTGGGCCTGCTGGGCACCTTCTGGGGCCTTGCGACCACGGTTCCCGCCGTGGTCGAGACGATCCGTTCGCTGGCGCCGCAAGATGGCGAAACCGGGCTGGAGGTGTTCGGCAAGCTGATGGGCGGTCTGGAAAGCCAGCTTGGCGGGATGGGAACGGCGTTTTCCTCCTCGCTTCTGGGTCTGGCCGGGTCGCTGGTGCTGGGCCTGCTCGAGCTGTTCGCCAGCCACGGCCAGAACCGCTTCATCCGCGAACTGGAGGAGTGGTTGTCCTCGATCACCCGGCTTGGCTATGCGGGCGACGGCGAAGGCGCGGACCAGAACGCGCTGGACCTTCTGGTCGATCACATGGCGCAGCAGATGGAAGAACTGCAGGCGCTGCAGACCCAGACCGAGACCAACCGCTTTCATTCCGAGATGAAGATCAACGAACTGGTCACGGCGATGACCGCGCTGACCGACCGGATGGATTCCGAACGGGGGCAGGCCGCGCTGCTGCGCCGGATCGCCGAGGGGCAGGAGAAACTGCTGGAGGCCCTGCAATCCAGCGAGGGCCTCAGCGGCTCGGACCCTGAAAGCCGGATGCGGTTGCGGTCGATCGACGTGCAACTGCTTCGTATCCTTGAAGAAATGTCTGCGGGCCGGCAAGAGACGCTGACCGACCTCAAGTCCGACATTTCCCAGCTGACCGCCGCGATCCGGCAACTGGGCCGCAGCGCCGGGCGGGCCTGAGATGGCCACGCGAAGCCGCCAGCGCGACAGCTCGATCATCTGGCCGGGTTTCGTTGACGCGGTGACGACCCTACTGATGGTGCTGATGTTCGTGCTGACCATCTTCACCGTGATGCAGTCCGTGCTGCGCGACACGATCTCTACCAAGGACACCGAGCTGGACGCGCTGACGGCGCAGGTCGCGCAACTGGCCGATGCGCTGGGGCTGGAGCAGGCCAGGGCCTCGGACCTTGCGACGCGGGTGGCCGAGTTGCAGGCGGGTCTTGCGGCGGCCGAGGCCCTGGGCGACCGGCAGGCGGGGGTGATTGCCACGCTGACGGCGGATCTGGCGGCACGCGAGGGGGACCTGGCGGCGGCGCAGTCACGCATCACCGACTTCGAGGCGCAGGTCGCGGCCCTGCTGGTCGAGCGCGACCGGGCGCGCGGGGATGCCGAGCGGCTGACCGCCTCGGTCGCCGAGCTGGAGGCGGCGCAGGCCAGACTGGTGTCAGAGGGTGAGGCGATGGCGCTGGCGCTGGCCCAGGCGCGGGATGAGGTGGACGCTGCCGCCGAGACCGCGCGTCTTGCCGCCGCCCGCCGCGACGCGCTGGAGGCGCTGCTGGCGCAGGAGAAGGCGAAGGCGGCGTCGGATGCGGCGGCCCTTGCGGCGGCGCAGGCCGAAGTGACCGAGGCCGAGGCGGCGCGGCTGGCGGATGCTGCGGCCCTGCAGGCCCTGCGGGACCGGCTGGCCAATGCCGACACCGAGCTGATGGCGATGACGCTGGCTTTGGAGGAAGAGCGGAAGCGGGCAGAGGAGACGCTGACCCTGCTCGCCGCCGCCCGGACCGAGGCAGCGCAGGGCGCAACCGAAAAGGATGCGGCGCTTTCGGCGGCCGAGGCGGCCTTGCTGGCGGAACAGGAGAAGGTGCTTGCCGCCGCACGCGAGGTCGAGCTTCTGAACCGGCAGGTCGCGGCGCTGCGCAGCCAGCTTGGCAGTCTGCAGGCGCTGCTGGAAGACTCGCAGGCGCGGGACGAGGCGGCGAAGGTGCAGCTGGAAAGTCTTGGCAAGGACCTGAACGCGGCCCTGGCCCAGGTGGCCGCCGAGCAGCGCAGGCGGGCCGAGCTGGAGGCCGCCGAGGCGGCAAGGCTGGCCGCAGAAAACCGCGCCCTTGCCCGCTACCGGTCGGAATTCTTCGGGCAGCTGTCGAACCTCCTGGAAGGCCGCGACGGCGTTCGGGTGGTCGGCGACCGCTTCGTCTTTTCCTCCGAGGTGCTGTTCAACCCCGGCTCGGCGGACCTTGCGCTGGAGGGGCAGTTGCAGATTGCAGGCGTGGTGCGCATCCTGGACGAGGTCCGCGCCGAGATCCCGCCCGAGATCGACTGGATCATCCGGGTGGACGGGCACACCGACAACGTGCCCTTGTCGGGTGGGGGGGAATTCGCGGACAACTGGGAGCTGAGCCAGGCACGGGCGCTGTCGGTGGTGCGGTTCATGCAGGACGATCTGGGCTTTCCGCCGGACCGGATGGCGGCGACGGGGTTCGGCGAATACCGGCCGGTGGCCGAGGGCGACGACGACACGTCGCGCGCGCTGAACCGGCGGATCGAGCTGAAGCTGACCGAGCGCTAGCTAGGTCACGTCCCAGTCATCCTCGTCCCGCGCCTGGCCGATGGCCATCCAGTCCGCCCGGATGCGCGCGACGCGGGTGTCGGCCCAGGTGCGGAACACGATCTCGAAGCCGCTTGCAGTGACGTTCTCGGCCGCGATGTCGGCTCGGCTGTTCGTCTGGTGCGCGATGTCCCACATCGAGATCCCGACCGTCACCATCGGAGCAGTGACGAAGCTTTCCCTGAACTCCTGCAGATGGCGCACTTCGCGTGGTCCGGACCCGGTCCACATCGCCCCATCATGTGCGTAGTCCGAGAACAGGATCGTCGATCCCTGCTCCATGCCTATCGGCCCGTTGAACCGCTTCATCGGCAATCCGAAACCCCAAACCCAGACGAATCATGCCGGAAAGTCCGGGCAAAGTCATTGAAAAGACGAAAGGCCCCGGAACCCGGGGCCTTTGCCTTGTCTCGCAGCCAGGGCAGGGGTCAGATCCCGGCCTGGCTTCGCATCGCGTAGAGATCGGACACCGCCTGGTCGGCCGCAGCCTTGTCCGGGTTGACCGCCGCGGCCTCGCAGGCGTCCGCAACCAATGCGTCCATCCGGGCGGCGGTCATCTCTTCCAGCGGGACGGCCTGCTCTGCCAGGACCGAAACGCTCGAGGCGCTGATCTCGGCGAAACCGCCGGTCACGACATAGGCCTTCATGCCCGTGGCACTGACCACCTTCAGAAGGCCCGGCCGCAGCGAGGTGATGGTGGTCACGTGGCCCGCCATCGCCGTCAGATCACCCATCGCACCGGGGATCTGGACCTCGGTCGCCGGATAGGAGGCAAGCCTCCGCTCCGGGCTGACGAGGTCGAATTGAACCGTGCTGGCCATCTTGCCCCCTTACGCCGCAGCTGCCGCAAGTTTGGCAGCCTTGGCTTTCACTTCGTCGATGTCGCCGACCATGTAGAAGGCGGCTTCCGGCAGGTGGTCGTACTCCCCCGCAACCACGGCCTTGAAGCTGGCGATGGTCTTTTCCAGCGGCACCTGCACGCCGGGCGAGCCGGTGAACACCTGGGCCACGTCGAAGGGCTGCGACAGGAAGCGCTGGATCTTCCGGGCGCGGGCCACGGTCAGCTTGTCCTCTTCGCTCAGCTCGTCCATGCCAAGGATGGCGATGATGTCCTGCAGCGACTTGTAGCGCTGCAGCATCCCCTGCACCGAGCGGGCCACGTCGTAATGTTCCTGCCCCACGACCAGCGGGTCAAGGATACGCGAGGTGCTGTCCAGCGGGTCCACTGCCGGGTAGATCCCAAGCTCGGAAATCGCGCGGCTGAGAACGGTCGTGGCGTCAAGGTGCGCGAAGGAGGTGGCCGGAGCCGGGTCGGTCAGGTCGTCGGCCGGAACGTAGATCGCCTGGACCGAGGTGATGGACCCCGCCTTGGTCGAGGTGATGCGTTCCTGCAAGGCACCCATGTCGGTCGCCAGCGTCGGCTGGTAGCCCACGGCCGAAGGGATACGGCCGAGAAGAGCCGACACTTCCGAGCCCGCCTGGGTGAAGCGGAAGATGTTGTCCACGAAGAACAGAACGTCCGTGCCCGACTGGTCGCGGAACTGTTCCGCAATCGTCAGACCCGACAGCGCAACACGCAGACGCGCGCCCGGCGGTTCGTTCATCTGGCCGTAGACCAGCGCCACTTTCGACTTGGTCAGGTCGTCGATGTTGATGACGCCGGATTCGATGAATTCGTGGTAAAGGTCGTTGCCCTCACGCGTCCGTTCACCCACGCCCGCGAACACCGAATAGCCCGAGTGCACCTTGGCGATGTTGTTGATCAGCTCCTGGATCAGAACCGTCTTGCCCACGCCGGCACCGCCGAAGAGGCCGATCTTGCCGCCCTTGGAATAGGGGGCCAGAAGGTCGATGACCTTGATGCCCGTCTCCAGGATCAGCGCGTCGGTCGCCTGCTCGCTGAAGGACGGCGCCGGCTGATGGATCGCGCGCCGTTCGGTGTGGACAACGTCGCCCTTTTCGTCGATCGGGTCGCCGATCACGTTCAGGATGCGGCCCAGCGTGCCGTCCCCGACCGGAACCGAGATCGGCGCGCCAAGGTCGCTGACCGGCGCACCCCGGACCAGACCTTCGGTGGCGTCCATCGCGATGCAGCGGACGGTGTTCTCGCCCAGGTGCTGGGCCACTTCCAGGACCAGACGCTTGCCGTTGTTGGTGGTTTCCAGCGCGTTCAGAATTGCGGGCAGATCGCCATCGAACTGCACGTCGACGACGGCGCCGATGATCTGGGTCACCTTGCCGGCAGCAGCGGCGGCTTTCGGTGCTTTTGCCATTGTCTCTTACTCCGGGTTCGTCAGAGCGCCTCGGCGCCCGAAATGATTTCGATGAGTTCCTTGGTGATCGCAGCCTGACGGCTTCGGTTGTAGACGATCGTCAGCTTGTTGATCATGTCGCCGGCGTTGCGGGTCGCGTTGTCCATCGCGGACATCCGCGCGCCCTGCTCGGAGGCGCCATTTTCCAGGAGAGCGGTGAAGATCTGCGTCGCGACGCCGCGCGGCAGCAGGTCGGCCAGGATCGCCTCTTCCGAGGGTTCATAGTCATACAGCGCCGTGGCGCCGGTGGCTTCGAACTTGGCCGGGATGATCTGCTGTTCGGTCGGGATCTGGCTGATCACCGACTGGAAGCGGTTGTAGAAGATCGTGACCACGTCGGCTTCGTCAGCCTCGAAGGCCGCCATGACCTCGCGCGCGATGGTCTGCGCATTGGCATAGCCGACGCGCTTCACTTCGCTCAGGTCGACATGGCCGACGAAGGCACTGGCCCAGTCGCGCTTGAGCTGTTCGCGGCCCTTCTTGCCGACGGTGAGGATCTTCACCGTCTTGCCCGCCGCCGCCAGCGCGTTCGCCCGCAGGCGGGCCAGCTTGACGATCGACGAGTTGAAGCCGCCGCACAGGCCCCGCTCCGAGGTCATGACCACCAGAAGATGCACCTGATCCCGACCGTTTCCGGCCAGAAGCTTCGGTGCGCCGTCCTCGGTGCCCACGCCAGCGGCCAGCGCCGACATCACCGCCGTCATCCGCTCGGCAAAGGGCCGGGCGGCTTCGGCGGCTTCCTGGGCGCGGCGCAGTTTTGCCGCCGCGACCATCTGCATCGCCTTCGTGATCTTCCGCGTGTTCTTCACGCTTCCGATCCGGTTCTTCAGGTCCTTGAGGCTGGGCATCTGCCTATTCCTTCAGGGCTCAGGCGAAGTTCTTGGCGAAGGCGTCAAGTTCCGCGCGGATCGCCTTCTCCAGGTCGCCCGCCACCTTGCGGTCGTTCCTGGTGATGTCCTCCAGCAGTGCCTTTCCGGCAGTCCGCAGGTGCTTCAGCAGGCCCGCTTCGAACCGGCTCACGTCCTTGACGGCGATCTTGTCCAGATAGCCGCTGGTGCCCGCATAGATCACGCAGACGATCTCGGCGTTGGTCATCGGCGCGTACTGGTTCTGCTTCATCAGCTCGGTCAGACGCGCGCCGCGGTTCAGAAGCTGCTGGGTCGAGGCGTCAAGGTCCGAGCCGAACTGCGCGAAGGCCGCCATCTCGCGGTACTGCGCCAGTTCCAGCTTCACCTTGCCCGCGACCGACTTCATCGCCGAGGTCTGGGCCGAGGACCCCACGCGCGACACCGACAGGCCGGTGTTCACGGCCGGACGGACGCCCTGGTAGAACAGTTCCGTTTCCAGGAAGATCTGCCCGTCGGTGATCGAGATCACGTTCGTCGGGATATAGGCCGACACGTCGCCCGCCTGGGTCTCGATGATCGGCAGCGCCGTCAGCGAGCCCGAGCCGAAGTCGCTGTTCAGCTTGGCCGAACGCTCCAAGAGGCGCGAGTGCAGGTAGAACACGTCGCCCGGATAGGCCTCGCGCCCCGGCGGACGGCGCAGCAAGAGCGACATCTGGCGGTAGGCGACGGCCTGCTTGGACAGATCATCATAGATGATCAGCGCGTGGCGGCCGTTGTCGCGGAAGAACTCGGCCATCGCGGTCGCCGAATAGGGTGCGAGGAACTGCATCGGCGCGGGGTCCGAGGCGGTGGCGGCGACGACGATGGTATAGGCATCGGCGCCGGTTTCCTGCAGCTTCTTCACCAGCTGGGCGACGGTGGACCGCTTCTGCCCGATGGCGACATAGATGCAGTAGAGCTTCTTCGATTCGTCCGAACCGGCGGCGTCGTTGTAGGCCTTCTGGTTCAGGATCGTGTCCAGCGCCACGGCGGTCTTGCCGGTCTGACGGTCGCCGATGATCAGTTCGCGCTGGCCGCGGCCGACAGGGATCATCGCGTCGATGGCCTTGAGGCCGGTCGCCATCGGCTCGTGCACCGATTTGCGCGGGATGATGCCGGGGGCCTTGACGTCGGCCACCCGACGCTCGGTCGAGGCGATTGCGCCCTTGCCGTCGATCGGATTGCCCAGCGCGTCCACGACGCGGCCCAGAAGGGCATTGCCGGCCGGCACGTCCACGATGGACTTGGTGCGCTTGACGGTGTCGCCTTCCTTGATGTCCTGGTCGGACCCGAAGATCACGATCCCGACGTTGTCGACTTCAAGGTTCAGCGCCATCCCGCGGATACCGCCGGGGAATTCCACCATCTCGCCGGCCTGGACGTTGTCCAGTCCGTGGACGCGGGCAATCCCGTCGCCGACCGAAAGCACGCGGCCCACTTCGGCCACTTCCGCATCCTTGCCGAAGTTCCTGATCTGCTCCTTGAGGATCGCAGAGATTTCAGCAGCCTGGATTCCCATCACCCAACCTCTTTCATTGCATTTTGCAGGGCCGCGAGCTTTGCCTTGACCGAGGTGTCGATCATGGTCGAGCCCAGCTTGACGACAAGACCGCCGATGAGGGATTCATCGACGGTCGTTTTCAGTTTCACGGTCTTGCCGACGCGGGCTTTCAGCGTCTCGGCAAGCTTTTTCGATTGTGCGGCGCTCAGCGCGCGGGCGGCCGTGACCTCGGCGGTCACTTCGCCCTTTTCCTCGGCGATCAGGTCGGCAAGCCGGGTCACAAGCTGCGGCAGCACGAAGAGGCGGCGCTTTTCCGACATCAGCGCCAGCGTGTTCGTCATCAGCACGCTCAGGCCCAGCTTCGCCGCGATTGCTGCAATGACCCGGCCCTGGTCGTCCCGGCTGATCACCGGCGAGGCGATCACGCCCCGCAGGTCCTTGCTGGCGGCCAGCGTTTCGGCAAGCGCCGCCGCGTCCGATTCCAGAGCTTTCAGCGCGCCGCCTTCCTTGGCCAGATCGAACAATGCCGCCGCGTAGCGCGCGGCGATGCCCAGAGAGATCGAAGCTGGTTCTGACACGTCAACCCTTCCGCTGTCTTTTGCCCAGGGCTCTTGCGAACCGGGCGTCCCTTCGGCGCATACCTCGACTATCGTATGGGCGGCACCATCCGTCGCGGGGTCCTTAGCAGAGGCTTTCCGACCCCGCAACCGGGTTGCTCGCCGTTTCGTGAGGGATTCGGGCCGCGGGCGGTCGGTCACTTTGTCGCTCTTGACAGCAGCCTGCCGGAGTCCCACCGCATCGCGGACGGAACGCTGCCCGCACTGGAAGCCGAATCCCCCGGCCCGCGACATCACCCGCGGCACTCAGGTCCGCGTGATCCGAGGGTGGGCGATCCGCCCTGCGCCGCTACTCGCGGTTCAACGCCGGCTTTGCGCTTCCCACGCCCTCCAGCACCCGAAGCGGTGTCTTCACCGCCGCCCGCAGCCCGCCTTGCGTTGGCGCATAGACCTGCTTGGACGCCTCGACCATCAGGACGCCGCCCGCCAGCCAGGGCATCCGTCGCCCGAACCCCTCCCAGAAGTCGGCCGAGCGAAGCCAGAACGGCGTGCTTGACGGCGGCGCGAACAGGACCGAGCAGCTGCGCTCGGGCGTGAAGCCGTGCCGCTTCAGCTGCGCCTCCAGCTGGGCCACCGAATAGGGCCGCCCAAAGCCGAAGGGGGTCGCGTCGCGGCGGGACCACAGGCCCGACCGGTTCGGCACGATGAACAGCGCCCGCCCCCCCGGCCCCAGCACCCGGGCGGATTCGTCCAGGACAGCCGAGGGGTTCTCGGAGGTCTCCAGCCCGTGCATCAGCACCAGCCGGTCCACCAGCCCGGTGGGCAAGGGCCAGGCCGTATCCTCGCAAAGGACGCTGACATTCGCCGCGCCCGCCGGCCAGGGCATCACCCCCTGCGGCCCCGGCATCAGCCCCACCACCCGCCGCGCCTCGGTCAGGTATGGGCGCAACAGCGGCACCGCAAAGCCGAAGCCCACCACCGTCTCTCCCGACTTCGGAGCCCACAGCCGCACGACCTGATCCCGGATCGCCCGCTGCGCCACGCGGCCCAGCTGCGTCCGGTAGTAGAAGTTCCTCAGGTCCAGCACATCAAGATGCATTGCGGAGACCGTCCGTTGGGGTCAATCCTGTCCATCATACTCACGGGGGGATCAAAGGCCATGCCGCTTCAACTCGTCACCATCCCCTGCCTTGCGGACAACTACGCCTACCTGATCCACGACCGCGACTCGGGCCAGACTGCCGTGATCGACGTCCCCGAAGCGGGTCCGATCCTTGCCGCCCTGTCCGCCCAGCAGTGGCGGCTGACCCAGATCCTGATCACCCACCACCACGACGACCACATCCAGGGCGTCGACACCTTGCGCGCCCGGACCGGGGCGATGGTCCTTGGCGCCCGCGCCGACGCGCACCGACTGCCGCGTCTTGACCTTCCGCTCGACGAACACGCATCCTTTGCCATCGGCACCGAGTTCGCCCGGGTGATCGAGGTCCCCGGCCACACCATCGGCCACATCGCCTTCCACTTTCCCGACAGTCGCCTTGTCTTCACCGCCGACAGCCTGATGGCCGGCGGCTGCGGGCGCCTGTTCGAAGGCACCCCGCGCCAGATGCATGCCTCGCTGCAGAAGCTGGCCGCCCTGCCGCCCGAAACCCTGGTCTGCTCGGGGCACGAATACACCGCCTCGAACCTGCGCTTCGCCCTGACCCTTGAACCCGACAATCCGCAGCTTATCTCTCGGATGGCCGAGGTCGCGGACAAGCGCGCCAAGGGTCTTCCGACTGTGCCGGTCCGGCTTCAAGACGAACTGGCGACCAACCCTTACCTGCGGGCGCATCTGCCCGCCCTGAAGACCGCCGTCGGCCTGCCAGATGCCGATGATGCCACCGTTTTCGCCGAAATCCGGGCCAGAAAAGACAAGTTCTGATCGTCCACTATCACAATCGGCGTGATGTTCCGGGGGAAACCCCGGAATCTGGAAAATTGCGCTTGAAGTGCGGGAAATAAAACCGAACTTTAAGCTTATGAGGCCACGGTCGGTATCGGGCCCCGGCGCCCGGCTGACCTGCAGGACAGGAGCACTGAAGTGCCATCGTTTTCGACCACGCTTGAACAGGCAATCCACAGCGCCCTGGCCCTGGCCAACTCGCGCCGCCACGAACTCGCAACGCTGGAGCATCTGCTGCTGGCGCTGATCGACGAACCCGACGCAGCCCGCGTGATGAAGGCCTGCGCCGTCAGTCTTGACGACCTGCGCAAGACCCTCACCGATTTCATCGACGACGACTTGTCGACACTGGTGACGGATGTCGAAGGCAGCGAGGCCGTCCCCACCGCCGCCTTCCAGCGCGTCATCCAGCGTGCGGCGATCCATGTGCAAAGCTCGGGTCGCACCGAAGTCACCGGCGCGAACGTCCTGGTGGCGATCTTCGCCGAACGGGAATCGAACGCCGCCTACTTCCTGCAGGAACAGGACATGACGCGCTACGACGCGGTCAACTTCATCGCGCATGGCGTGGCGAAGGACCCGTCCTACGGCGAAGCGCGTCCCGTCCAGGGCGCGGAAGAACAGCACGAAACCCCCAAGGCCGAGGCGGGTGAGGCGAAGGAATCGGCGCTGTCGAAATACTGCGTCGACCTGAACGTCAAGGCGCGCAAGGGTGACGTCGATCCGCTGATCGGGCGCGAGCCCGAGGTTGAGCGTGCGATCCAGGTCCTGTGCCGCCGCCGCAAGAACAACCCGCTGCTGGTGGGCGACCCCGGTGTCGGCAAGACCGCCATCGCCGAAGGTCTGGCCCGCAAGATCGTGAACGGCGAAACGCCCGAGGTTCTGGCCAAGGCCACGATCTTCAGCCTCGACATGGGCGCGCTGCTGGCCGGCACCCGCTACCGCGGCGACTTCGAGGAACGGCTGAAGCAGGTCGTGAAAGAGCTTGAGGATCACCCCGACGCGATCCTCTTCATCGACGAGATCCATACCGTGATCGGCGCGGGCGCAACCTCGGGCGGGGCGATGGACGCGTCGAACCTGCTGAAGCCGGCACTTCAGGGCGGCAAGCTGCGCTGCATGGGCAGCACGACCTACAAGGAATTCCGTCAGCACTTCGAAAAGGACCGCGCACTTTCCCGGCGCTTCCAGAAAATCGACGTGAATGAACCTTCGGTGCCGGATGCGATCAAGATCCTGATGGGTCTGAAACCGCATTTCGAGGAACACCACGACCTGAAATATACCAACGACGCGATCAAGTCGGCGGTGGAACTGGCTGCACGCTACATCCACGACCGCAAGCTGCCGGACTCGGCCATCGACGTGATCGACGAGGCCGGGGCCGCCCAGCACCTGGTGGCGGAATCCAAGCGCCGCAAGACGCTTGGCATCAAGGAGATCGAGGCTGTGGTGGCCAAGATCGCCCGCATCCCGCCCAAGACCGTCTCGAAGGACGACGCAGAAACCCTGCGCGATCTGGAAAAGACCCTCAAGCGCGTGGTCTTCGGTCAGGACAAGGCGGTCACCGCGCTCTGCTCGGCGATCAAGCTGGCCCGCGCCGGCCTGCGCGAACCGGAAAAGCCGATCGGCAACTACCTTTTTGCCGGGCCGACGGGTGTGGGCAAGACCGAGGTGGCAAAGCAACTGGCCTCCAGCCTGGGGGTGGAACTGATCCGCTTCGACATGTCGGAATACATGGAGAAACACGCCGTTTCCCGCCTGATCGGGGCGCCTCCGGGCTATGTCGGCTTTGACCAGGGCGGCATGCTGACCGACGGCGTCGACCAGCACCCGCATTGCGTGCTGCTGCTGGACGAAATGGAAAAGGCCCACCCGGATGTCTACAACATCCTCTTGCAGGTGATGGACCACGGCAAGCTGACCGACCACAACGGCCGGACGGTGGATTTCCGCAACGTGATCCTGATCATGACCTCGAACGCGGGCGCACGTGAGCAGTCGCAAGCCGCCATCGGCTTCGGCCGCGAACGCCGCACGGGCGAGGATACCGCCGCGATCGAGCGGACCTTCACACCCGAATTCCGCAACCGACTGGATGCCGTGATCAACTTCGCGCCTCTGGGCAAAGAGGTCATCATGCAGGTGGTCGAAAAGTTCGTCCTGCAACTGGAAGCCCAATTGATGGACCGCAACGTCCATATCGAGCTGTCGCCCGAAGCCGCGGCCTGGCTGGGCGAAAAGGGCTATGACGACAAGATGGGCGCGCGTCCCCTGGCTCGGGTCATCCAGGAACACATCAAGAAGCCCCTGGCCGAAGAACTGCTGTTCGGCAAGCTCGTCAAGGGCGGGGTGGTGAAGGTTCAGGTCAAGGACGACAACATCGTCCTCGACATCGAGGAGCCAGCCAAACCGCGCCTCACCGGCCAGAAACCGCCGCTTCTGACCGCCGAGTAAGGCACCGCAGGACACCAACGCCTCCGCCCTTCCCCGGCGGGGGCCTTTACCTTGTCCTGTACCACTCGCGTCCCAAGCCAGTCATCTTTGCCAAGATGTCTCCGCCAGAGGCCCGCCGCCGCGCCATTGGCGGAGAGTGAATGCGTCCCGCCTCATGTTGCGACGAGAAGACGAAGTCGCACGAGGAGCCGTCCCGCAGGTCAAGAAATCCTGTGCACAGCGGTAGCCGGCCCAGCTAGGTCTGCTGCTCGGGCCGGATCAGGCGGTTGGCGATCCAGACGCCCAGGGCAAAGACCGCAAGCCCACCGAAAAGGTCGACCAGATGGTGCCCGCCGTGCGACAGCGTGGCGGGGATCATCGCGGTATTGACCAGGGCAGCGGGCAGGAAGGCCAGAGTCCCGCGGGTGAACCAGACCACCATCAGCGCCATGATCATGTGATAGGACGGAAAGGCCACGACGCCGGTGACGACCTCTGGGCTGATCTGGCGCGGGCCGACCTCGACCAGACTGCGCAGAAGCTCACCATAGGCGGGGCTGTAGTAGAGGCCGGTCGCCAGGCGATGCGCCTCGGGAATCTGCTGGAAGGCCGAAGGGCCGATGCTGGGCACGGTCCACCAGATCGCAACGGCCAGGATCAGGGTGACGATCCCGACCAGCAGGAAGCGGTGCAGGTCCAGCGTCCGCGACAGGGCGGCCAGCAGGATGATCGTCAGCAGGATCTGCGCCAGCGAGGAATGGTAGACATAGCCAAGCGCCTGCGCGAGCGCCGGGTGGTCCGCCAGCCAGGCGATCAGGCCGGGCCAGTGGTACCCCAGCGCCGCGTCGATGTGGCAAGACCGGCACAAATCGGCGGCTTAGCTGCGCTGGTAGAGGCCCTCGTAGATCGGGACCAGAGTGTCGGTCTCGAACAGGCTGGAAACCGACATCCCGCCCCAGATGTTCAGGATCGCCTGGGCGAACATCGGTGCGGTCGGGACGATGCGGATGTTCTTGGCGGATTTCACCGTCTCGGACGGTTCGATCGAATCGGTGATCACCAGCGACTTCATCACCGAGTTCTCCACCCGCTCCACCGCCGGGCCGGACAGGACGCCGTGGGTGATATAGCTGTGAACCTCGGTCGCACCGGCTTCCATCAGCGTCTCGGCGGCCATGCAAAGCGTCCCGGCCGTGTCGCAGATGTCGTCGACGATGATGCACTTGCGGCCCTTCACCTCGCCGATCACGGTCATTCCGGCGATCTCGCCGGCCTTCTCGCGCCGCTTGTCGACGATGGCGAGGGGGGCGTTGATCCGCTTTGCAAGCTCGCGCGCGCGGGCCACGCCGCCGACGTCCGGAGAGATGACCATCAGCTCGTCCATCCGGCCCCGGAAGTTGTGCTCGATGTCCAGCGCGAAGACCGGGCTGGCGTAAAGATTGTCGACGGGGATGTCGAAGAAGCCCTGGATCTGGGCTGCATGCAGATCAAGCGTCAGGACCCGGTCGACCCCGGCCTCGGCGATCATGTTCGCCACCAGCTTCGCCGTGATCGGCGTGCGGGCCTTGGCGCGGCGGTCCTGGCGGGCGTAGCCGAAATAGGGGATCACGGCGGTGATGCGGGCAGCCGAGGACCGACGCAGGGCGTCGGTCATGATCAGCAGTTCCATCAGGTTGTCGTTGGCCGGATTCGAGGTGGACTGGATGATGTACATATCCTCGCCACGGACGTTCTCGAAGACTTCGACGAAGATTTCCTGGTCGTTGAACCGTTCGACCCGCGCATCCACCAGGTTCACGCTCATCCCCCGGTGCATCGACATTCGGCGCGCGATGGACTTGGCAAGCGATCGATTGCCGTTCCCGGCGATCAGCTTCGGTTCGGTGACTGCGGGCATGGGGACTCCGTGGCAGCGGATTCGGATGCGCTTCGCTTATCACCGGGTCTTGCGGTTGCAAACGCCCGGTACCGCTAAAGGTGCGAAAATCCTGTGCTGTGACCCAATCGGGTCAGAACGCGGCAAGGAAACGGTCGACGTCGCCATCCGTGGTGGACCACGAGGCGACAAGGCGGGCGCGTTCCCGGCCCTGGGGCGCGGGGAAGCGGTAGAACTGCGCGCCCGCGCTCTCCAGCCGGTCGTGGTGCCCCGCGGGCCATTCGGGGAACAGCATGTTGGCATCGGCGGGCGGCACATGCGCCTGCCGGTCGCGCAGGCCCTGGACCAGGCGCTGCCCCATCGCATTGGCCCGCGTCGCCAAGCGCAACCACAGGCCGTCGGTCAGGTAGGCCTCCATCTGCGCCGAAAGGAAGCGGTGCTTCGAGACGAGATGCCCGCCCCGCTTGCGGCGCAGGTCCAGCTCCCAGGCCTTTTCGGGGTTGAACAGGACGACGCCCTCGACCCCCAGGCAGCCGTTCTTGGTGCCGCCAAGCGACAGGACGTCGATGCCCGCCTTCCAGGTCATCTGGGCCGGACTCGCGCCGGTGGCGACCAGGGCATTGGCAAACCGCGCGCCGTCCAGGTGGCAGGGGATGCCCTTGGCCTTTGCCATCGCGGTCAGAGCGGCGATTTCGGCGGGGGTGTAGACGGTCCCGGCCTCGGTCACGTTGGTCAGCGACAGCATCCCGCGCTGGACGCCGTGGACGCCGCTTTCCCCGGTGGTGGACAGCGCCTGGTCCAGGGCGTCCGGGGTGATCTTGCCCAGTGCGCCGGGAACAAGCACCAGCTTGGCGCCGGAATAGAATTCGGGCGCGTTGCATTCATCTTCGGCGATGTGGGCGTGAGCATGGCAGAACACCGCGTCCCAGGGCTGGACATGGGTGGCGATGGCAAGCGCGTTGGCTGCGGTGCCGGTCGCGACAAGGCGGACCTCGGCCTGGGGGGCCTCGAACAGGTCGCGCACCAGGTCGGTCACGCGGGCCATCGCGGCATCGGCGCCGTAGCTGCGCTCATGGCCATCATTGGCCTTCAGGATCGCGGCCATGACCTCGGGAGCGGCGCCCGAAGTGTTGTCGGAGGCAAAGCGCATCAGGGAGAGTCCTCGATCAGGTAGTCTTCCCAGTCATCCTCGGGGATGTCGGATTCCGACAGGGTCAGGCCCCTGATCGACTGGCCGGCGGTATGGGTGCTGTTCGGATCACCCGTCAGCAGCGGGTGCCAGTCCGGCAGTTTCTTCTTCTGGAACAGCAGCTTGTAGGCGCAGGTCGAGGGCATCCAGTAGGCGATCCGGGGCAGGGTCTTGGGCGTCAGGACGACACATTCCGGCACGTGCATCTTGCGGTTCGGGTAATCCATGCACTGGCAGCTGTCGCCGTCGAACAGGCGGCAGGCAATGCGGGTATAGGCGACCTCGCCGGTATCTTCATACTCCAGCTTGTTCAGGCAGCACTTGCCGCAGCCGTCGCACAGCGCCTCCCATTCCGCTTGCGTCATCTTGTCGAGCGGGACGGTTTCCCAGAAGCGGGGGCGACGGGTCATAGCGCGGCCAGGGTGGCGCGGGCTTTCGCGCTGTCGGCATCCATCTGGGTGATCAGCGCGGGAAGGCCGTCGAACGTCAACTCGGGACGCAGGTAGTCGACCAGGGCTACCGACAGGTGCTGGCCGTAGAGGTCGCCCTTGAAGTCGAAGATGAAGGTTTCCAGGTTCGGGCGGTTCTCGCCGAACATGGGCCGGACACCCAGGCTGGCGACCCCGTGGAAGCTGCCCTTGTGCGGGCCGGTCAGGATGTCGACGAGGACGGCGTAGACGCCGAGTTTCGGCAGATGCAGGCCGTCGACGGACATGTTCGCGGTGGGATAGCCCAGCTCGCGCCCGCGCTTTTGACCGTGCAGGACCGCGCCCTCGACCCGGTGCCAGTGGCCCAGCATCGCGGCGGCGTCGCGGGGGCGGCCCTCGGTCAGGGCGCGGCGAATGTTGGTCGAGGAGATTTCGCTGCCGTTGTCTGCGACGAGGGGGGCTATGGTGGTGCGGATGCCCCTGGCCGCGCAAAGCCTGGCCAGGTCCTGGGCGTTCCCGGCGCGGCCCCTGCCGAAGCAGAAGTCGGCGCCGACAACGACGTGGCTGATCCCAAGTCCCTGGTGGAGGACGTCGTTGACGAAGCCCTCGGGTGCAAGGCTGGCAAGCGTCGCGTCGAAGGGAAGCTGGTAAAGGTGCTGAACCCCAAGGCGGGCCAGGCGGTTGGCGCGGGCCTCGGCGTTCATCAGGCGGAAGGCGGGGGACTGGGGCGCGAAGAACTGGCGGGGGTGCGGCTCGAAGGTGATGACACCCAGGGGGGCCGGGCCGCGGGCAAGGTCGATCACCGACCGATGGCCGCGGTGGACGCCGTCGAAGTTGCCCATCGCGACCGAAGCGCCTCGGGCGGACGGGTCAAGCCACTGGAAGTCCTGGTGAATCTGCATCCGCGCCCTTGCAGGGGGCGTCTGCCCCGTCAGTCGAACTTGCGGCTGGGCGCCAGAACCAGCGCCTCACCCTTCAACACAACGGTTTTACCCACCGAGGCCAGGGTTTCAAGGGTGACTCGGCGCTTTGCGTGGTCGATCGCGGTGACTGTGACCTCGGCCCGGACCATGTCGCCGGGGCGGACGGGGGCCATGAACCTGAGCGACTGGCCCAGGTAGACGGTGCCGTGGCCGGGCAACTGTTCGCCGATGACAGCAGAGATGAGGCCTGCGGTCAGCATCCCGTGGGCGATGCGGCCAGCAAAGATGGTGTCCCGGGCGTATTGCTCATCCAGATGGACGGGGTTCCGGTCGGTGGAGACTTCGGCAAAGAGCTGGATATCCCGGTCGGTCACGACCTTGGACAGGTGACGGGACATGCCGATTTCGATGTCCTCGATACAGATCGTGCCGCGCGGCATGTTGTCGAGCATGGGGTCCGATTCCCTTCCGGTCATCCCGGAAGGCTAGCACATGCTGCGGCGCAGAACAATCTGCCGCGCAAGAATTGTTCAATCGAAGCGAAGCCTGTGAACGAAAGTTACCGCGCCGTCAGCGAAGCCGACCCATCGCATAGGTCGGCGACAGTTCCTTGCCGTCCAGCCAGTCGTCCAGCCGGGCCTGATCTGGGTTCTCGACATCCGCGCCGAAACGCTCGGCTTCCAACCCCCCGGTGATGAAGAGAGTGTCAAGCTCCTCACCGATACCGCCTTGAATATCCGTGGAAATCCCGTCGCCGATGCACAGGATCTGCGGGTCGGCCTGGACCCCCGCCTCGGCAAGACGGCGGCGGGCGAGGTCGTAGATCGGGGGATGCGGTTTGCCGAAGTAAAGCGCGGTGCCGCCCATCTGTTCATAGGCCTGGGCCAGGGCCCCGGCGCAGTAGAGACGCTTGTCGCCCATGTCGACCACGATGTCGGGATTGGCGCACAGCATGGGCAGGCCCAGGGTCTTTCCCATCAGCAGGGCGGCGCGGTAGTCGTCGGGCGTCTCGGTCAGGTCGTCGAACAGGCCGGTGCAGACGATGCCCTCGGCCTCGTTCAGGGGGACGCGGGTGATCGGCGGCCGGGTCGCGGCATAGGCGGCCAGATCCTCGGAGAAATCGGTGAAGAACACCTCGTCCTTGGGCGCGCCGATGTGGTGGACCTTCTGCCCGGCCGCCCCGGACAGCATCCCCATCTGCGCGGCGTCGCCCGAAGTCACGACGATGTCCCAGGCGTCGCGCGGAACGCCAAGGCCGTCCAACTGCTTGATGACGCTGGATTTCGGCCGCGGCGCGTTGGTCAGCAGGACAACCTTTCCGCCCGTCGTGCGAAAGCCCTGCAACGCGGCGACGGCAGCAGGGAAGGCGGCCTTGCCGTTGTGCAGGCAGCCCCAGAGATCGCAGAAGGCCGCGTCGTAGCGCCCCGTGAGATCGGCGAGCGAGCGGATGATTTCAGTCATGCAGAGACCTTTCGGGCGGCAGGGCAGGCGACGCGGCCTGCCCCCGGTTTCAGAGCTTCAGCGCCGGGATGATCTGCTTCTTGCGGCTCAGGATGCCGGGCAGGACCACGGTGTCGCCGGATACGGTGCACCCGAACGAGGCTTCGGCCATCTGCTTGACCAGGGCGTTCGGGACCAGCAGCGTCGCTTCCTCGCGGATGATGTCGATGACGAAAAGCAGGACCTGATCGGCGCCGTCCGCTTTCGCCACATCGACCATCGAGCGCATCAGGCTGTCCTTGCGGTCAAGCACGACCTTGGGTGCCGTGGTTTCCAGCACCGAGATGCGGAGTTCCTTTCCGGCGACGGTGTATTCCTTCGAATCCATCCGCAAAAGCTCGGCATCCGAGAAGGCCGAGACATCGGACTTGGCCTCGAACATCCTTGTTGCCAGGTCGTCGATGTCGACGCCCAGATCGGCGGCCAGCTTCCCGGCCACGGCACGGTCATGCGGCGTGGTGGTGGGAGAGCGGAACTTCAGCGTGTCCGAAAGGATGCAGGACAGCATCGCGCCCTTGATCTGTTTCGGGGCCTTCGCAAGGTGATTGCCGATCAGGTCGTGCATGATGGTGGCGGTGCAGGCCAGCGGGCGGATGGTGATGTCGATCGGGTTCTTCGTCCGGATGCCGCCGACCAGCATGTGATGGTCGATGATGCCCTGGATCTGCGCCTCGTTGACCCCCGGCGGCAGTTCGGCGGGATTGTTGGTGTCGACGATCACCACCTTGTCCTCGGCGGTGACGTCCTGAATGATTGCGGGCTTGTCCAGGCCCCAGTGCTTCAGCACGAAGGCGGCCTCGGTGTTGGGTTCGCCCAGCAGGACGGGTTTCGCCGGGGTGCCGGTTTCGTTCAGATACCAGGCCCAGATGATGGGCGAGCCGGTGGAATCGGTGTCGGGGGATTTGTGGCCGAAGACAAGCGTGGTCATGGGGTGAACCTTTGGGCGTGGAATTCGCGCGGTGTATAGGTGCGGGCGAGCGGATTGTCACGCGGGGGATCATCGCCGGCACGTCGGGCAAGCTCGTGGCCCAGGGGGACGGCGTGACGGGCGCCCGCAGTCGGGGTCCGGGGCGGATCACCAGGACTGCGGGGCTTTGGGCAGTCTGGGCCATTGCGCAGGTTCGTGGCCGTAGATCAGCACCGCATCGGGTGGGGCGAGCGACAGGAGATGCTCGGCCGAGGCCCGTGCGGCCAGCGGATCGGCGGCGTCCGCAAAGCCTTCGCCGGGCTCCGAGGCGCGGTTGATCGCGTCGGCGGCAAGGATGACATGGCGGCCATCGGGCAGGGCGACAAGGGCCGAAAGATGGCCTGGCGTGTGGCCGGGGGTGGGGATCAGGGTCAGGCCTTCGCAGACCGGGGTGTCGGCGTCGATCAGGTGGTAGGTCGTCTGGGGCCAGGGGATCGGACGGGCGCTGCCGAAGTAAAGCGGCGCCGGCTCGGCCCGTTCGCGGGCGGTCATGATGACCGGCGCGTGAGCGAACAGGGGCAGCGAGCCGACATGGTCGATGTGGCCGTGGCTCAGGACGACAAGGTCGATGTCGCGGGGTGTCAGACCCAGAAGGGCCAGCGCGCCCTCGGCGGTCTGGTCGGGACGGAAGTCGATCAGGCGGCCAAAGCGGGGCAGGCCGTCCCGTTCCGGCCGGTCGGCGTCGGCCAGGTAGTCGGGCGGAAAGCCGGTGTCCATCAGGATGCGCTGGCCCCGGTCCGTCTGCATCAGGTAGGCCGGGATGCCGATGATCCGCTCGCCCCCGCGCACGTCGAAAAGGCCGAGGTCAAGGATGTACAGGCGGGTGATCTTGCCGGGAAGGATCACATCGGCAGCTCTTCCAGAGTGAAACCTTCCTGCTGCAGCAGGTTCAGCACGCCGTCCTTGCCCGACAGGTGCAGCGCGCCGAAGGCGGTGAAGACCGGGCCCTTGGCGGCGGCCTCGGTCAGCACCGGAATCCAGGCGCGGTTGCGGGAGGAGGAGACGAGTTCCTCGATCCGGGCGAAGTCGGCGTCGATCTGGTCGCGGGTGTAGCCGGGCACGTCATAGCTGACGAAACGCATCAGCTCCCAGGCCAGGCGGCTTTCCCCGCGAAAGTAGCTGTCGACCAGAGTGGTGAAATAGTCCTCGCTCATGTCCTCGATGGCCAGGGTGGAGACCAGCATTTCGGACAGTTCTTCCTCGCTCATGCTGTCGAAGATGGTGAAAAGCGTGTCAAAGGGTTCCAGGCCCCGGACCGGGACACCGGCGGCCTGTGCCGTGGCGATCACCGCGCCGTCCAGGCCCTTGGGCTTTTCGGTCATCGCGATCATCGCGCAGGGCGGGATCGACAGCAGCGTCAGGACATACCAGGGCTGGAACTTGGCGGTCATGAAGGGCGGGATTCCGCGGTCGGAGAGCGCCTCCTTCAACGGGTCCCAGATCTCGGGCGGGAGGCGCTGGTTCAGGGGCAGGCCTTCGGTGATGACCATGACCGAGGGGTCCTTGGCGATATGCGCCATCAGGGCCTTTTCCTCGTCGGGACCGGCTTCGACCAGGACGGTCGTGGCCGCGGTGATGTGCGGAGCCAGCGCGGCAAGGTTCGGGGCGTGGCGGGGATCGTCGAAGTGGTAGGTCCCGGCGATGGTGATGACCTCGTCCCCCCGGGTGGCGCGCCAGAAATTGCCGGCGGCGAACGGGACTGCGTCGGCGGCGGCCTTGATCTCGGCAAGGCGGGCGGGGTCCATGTCCGCGAAAAGGTTGCGGCCGGCGCAGGCGGCGGTTGCAGGGGCCGCGGCAAGCCAGACAAGGGCGAGGGCAGAGCCGACAGCGGAGGCGAGGGAAATCAGGCGGGACATGCGACCTTTGCGGGGCTGGGAGCGTTCGGTCGCATCGTGGCATCCGGTTCGCAAAAGGCAAAGCGAAAAGCCGGGTCGGGGTGTTGACTCGGGCAGGGGCTTCGCCTACCTGATGATCCGTTAGCACTCGGACAAGCTGAGTGCTAATCAAGATCAAACCTGGAAACTCAAGGGAGTACCCCAGATGGCTTTCAAACCACTGCATGACCGCGTTCTTGTCCGGCGCATCGAAGGCGAAGACAAGACCAAGGGCGGGCTGATCATCCCGGACACCGCCAAGGAAAAGCCCGCCGAGGGCGAGATCGTCGCCGTGGGCGAAGGTGCGCGCAAGGATTCGGGCGAGCTGATCGCGCCGTCGGTCAAGGCTGGCGACCGCATCCTGTTCGGCAAATGGTCGGGCACCGAAGTGAAGCTGGACGGTGAAGACCTGCTGATCATGAAGGAAAGCGACATCCTCGGCATCATCGCCTGAGGGGAGCCGGGGTGAACCCCGACCTACGCGTTCCGCAATCAACCCATTCAAGGAGCTATCATAATGGCTGCTAAAGACGTCAAGTTCGACACCGATGCCCGCGACCGCATGCTGCGCGGCGTGAACATCCTGGCTGACGCCGTGAAGGTTACTCTGGGCCCCAAGGGCCGCAACGTGGTGATCGACAAGTCGTTCGGCTCGCCGCGCATCACCAAGGACGGCGTGACCGTCGCCAAGGAAATCGAGCTGTCCGACAAGTTCGAGAACATGGGCGCGCAGATGGTGAAGGAAGTCGCTTCCCGCACCAATGACGAGGCCGGCGACGGCACCACCACCGCGACCGTGCTGGCGCAGGCCATCATCAAGGAAGGCCTGAAATCGGTTGCCGCCGGGATGAACCCGATGGACCTCAAGCGCGGCATCGACATGGCGACGACCAAGGTCGTGGCTGCGATCAAGGCCGCCTCGCGTCCCGTCAAGGACAGCGCCGAAGTCGCCCAGGTCGGCACCATCTCGGCCAACGGCGAAGCGGAAATCGGTCGCCAGATCGCCGACGCGATGCAGAAGGTCGGCAACGAGGGTGTCATCACCGTCGAAGAGAACAAGGGCCTGGAGACGGAAACCACCGTCGTCGAAGGCATGCAGTTCGACCGTGGCTACCTGTCGCCCTACTTTGTCACCAACGCCGACAAGATGGTTGCCGAGCTGGAAGACGCCTACATCCTGCTGCACGAGAAGAAGCTGTCGTCGCTGCAGCCGATGGTTCCGCTGCTGGAAGCCGTGATCCAGTCGCAGCGCCCGCTGATCATCGTGGCCGAAGACGTCGAAGGCGAGGCTCTGGCCACGCTGGTCGTCAACAAGCTGCGTGGCGGGTTGAAGATCGCTGCCGTCAAGGCTCCGGGCTTCGGCGACCGTCGCAAGGCCATGCTGCAGGACATCGCCATTCTGACCGGTGGTCAGGTGATCAGCGACGATCTGGGCATGAAGCTGGAAAATGTCACGCTGGACATGCTGGGCCGGGCCAAGAAGGTCATCATCAAGAAGGATGACGCCACCGTCATCGACGGCGCTGGCAACAAGGCCGAGATCGAAGCCCGCGTCGGCCAGATCCGCGCGCAGATCGAGGAAACCACCTCGGACTACGACCGTGAAAAGCTGCAGGAACGTGTGGCCAAGCTGGCTGGCGGCGTTGCGGTGATCAAGGTCGGCGGCATGACCGAAGTCGAAGTCAAAGAGCGCAAGGACCGCGTTGATGACGCCCTGAACGCGACCCGCGCGGCCGTGCAGGAAGGCATCGTTGTCGGCGGCGGCGTGGCGCTGATCCAGGCCGGCAAGGTTCTGGAAGGCATGGTCGGGGCGAACCCGGACCAGACCAACGGGATCAACATCGTCCGCAAGGCGCTTGAGGCTCCGCTGCGTCAGATCGCCCAGAACGCGGGCGTTGACGGATCGGTGGTCGCGGGCAAGGTGCGCGAGTCGAACGACCCGACCTTTGGCTTCAACGCGCAGACCGAAGAATATGGCGACATGTTCAAGTTCGGCGTGATCGACCCGGCCAAGGTCGTGCGCACCGCGCTGGAAGACGCGGCCTCGGTCGCCTCGCTGCTGATCACCACCGAAGCGATGATCGCTGACCGTCCGGAGCCCAAGTCGGGCGCCGGTGCCGGCGGCGGCATGGGCGGCGGCGGCATGGGCGGCATGGACTTCTGATCCAGCCCTCTGCGGCAGATTTGAAAGGGGCGGTCTTCGGGCCGCCCCTTTTCCTTTGCACGGCGCTGCGTCAGGGTGACGGACATGCGCCTGTTTCTGCTGACTGCCCTCACCATGCTGGCCTTCGCCGCGAACTCGGTCCTGAACCGTTGGGCAGTGGGGCCGGGGCATATCGGGGCGATGGAGTTTGCCGTGATCCGGCTGGTGGCGGGGGCGGCGGTGCTGGTGGCGCTGGTCCTGTGGCAGCGGGGCGGGCTGGCCTGGCCCGGCCGCAAGGGCCGTGTCGCGGGGATCGCGGGGCTGTCGGCCTATCTGATCGGCTTTTCGCTGGCCTACCGCGGCCTTGATGCGGGGACCGGGGCGCTGGTGCTGTTCGGGACGGTGCAGGTGACGATGTTCGCGGGCGCGCTGGTCTTGCGCGAGGTGGTGCCCGCGCGGCGCTGGGCGGGGGCGGGGCTGGCGCTGGGCGGACTGGCGGTCATTGCCGCCCCGGCGGCGGCGGGTCTGCTGCCTTTGGCGCTGATGGCCGGCGCGGGGCTGGGTTGGGGCATCTATTCGCTGGCCGGTCGCGGAGCCGCGGACCCGCTGGCCGCGACGGCGTGGAACTTTCTTCTGTCGGTGCCGCTGGTGGTGCCTTTCGGCCTGATGGCCGGGTTGGCTGCGCCGGACGCGACGGGGATTGCGCTGGCCGTTGTGTCGGGGGCGCTGACCTCGGGCCTTGGCTATGCGCTGTGGTATGCGATCCTGCCCCGGCTGGGTGCGGCGCGGGCGGCGGTGGCTCAGTTGACGGTGCCGGTGCTTGCCGCGCTGGGCGGGGCGGTGCTGCTGGCCGAGGCGCCGGAGCTGCGGTTCTGGCTGGCGGCGGTTCTGGTGCTGGGCGGTGTGGCGCTGGCGAGCCTGCCCTACAGGTCCTTGCCAAGCCGGTAAGTCGTGTGCCCGGTCAGCGCATCCCTGCGGGAAAGGCCGGTGCAGGTGAAGCCCTCGCGCTCCCAGAAGGCCCGGCCGCGCGGGTTGACGTCCAGCACGGCAAGATAAAGCCGGGGCGCGTGGCGTTTGCGGGCCAGCGTTTCGACATGGGCAAGGAAGCTGCGGCCATGCCCCGCGCCTTGTGCCCAGGGGCCAAGCAGCATGAGCCCGAGATAGGCGTCGCCAGGCGCGGGGAAACCGAAGGACAGTTCGGCCACGCCCGACAGGCGCTGATTGACGAACAGCCCAAGCCGGTCGCTTTGCGCAGGGTCGCAGTTCGGAGGCGCGTCGGTGAAGAACTCCTGCGCCCGGCGGTCCGGGTCGCAGCGGCCTTCGGCCATCAGCCAGTAGTCGGGCGCCTCGCGGTAGAACTGGGTGACGAGGGCCGTCTCGGAGGGGAAAAGCTCACGGATGCGCATGGGCGATCCTGACGACTTCCAGATGGACGGTGCCGGCGGGGCGCGTCCAGGGCACCACCTCGCCGACCTGCGCGCCAAGCAGGGCGCGGGCAAGCGGAGAGTTCGGGGCGATGCGGTTGCATGCGGCGTCGGCTTCGTCTTCGCCCACGATCTGATCGGTCGTCAGGCGCGCGTCCGCGTCGGTCACGGTGACGCAAAGGCCGAAGGCGCGGCTCATTTCAGGATCGCCTCCAGCGGGTCGTAGAGCGCGATCCCGGTCCCCCAGGCGGCGTCGGGCAGACTGTCGGGCTTGAAGCGGATCTTGCCGTTGGCAAGCTCGGTGCGCGAGAAGAAGCGCCGGTCGGTCACGACGCCCTCGGGGTCCAGCCAGGCATCGTCCAGGTCTCCGGCGACAAGGGTGCCGCGGAAGAACAGGTCGATCTGGTGGAAACCGGTCCGGGGGTCGTGGAATTCGTTGACCAGCACCGGGGGGCCGACGGCGATGGTCAGGCCGGTTTCCTCATGCACTTCGCGGGCAAGGTTGTCGGGCAGGGACTGGCCCGCCTCGCAGCCGCCGCCGGGCGCACACCAGAGGCCGAGGTGCGCGTCGGGGTAGGCGTTCACCAGCAAGAGCCGGTCCTGATGCAGGATCAGCGCGCGCACGGCGAGGCGGGGTTTCAGCTTGGCCATGCGGCAAAGCCTGTGACGCTGCGTCGGTTTTGTCCAGTGGCGGGAAATCCGGGCTTGCTGCGGGACGCGGGCGCGCAGACAGTTCCGACATGTGGCTGACCGGACGCCTTTCCCGCTTCCTGCCCGCCCCCGCGACCGAGGCGGGCGCGGGGGCGGGGTCGGGCGCGGGGTCGGGCGTCGCCGATGCGGTGGTGATGCTGCACGGCCTGGCCCGGACCCATGCCTCGCTGGCCCCGATGGCGATGGCCCTGAAGGCGGCCGGCTTCCGGGTGGTGAACTGGGCCTACCCTTCCACCAGCGCCGCACCGGAAGTCCTGGTCGAGGAGGTTGGCAAGGCCGTGGACGCCGCCGGACCGGGGCGGGTGCATTTCGTCACGCATTCGATGGGCGGCATCCTGTTGCGCGACTGGCTGACCACGCATCGACCGGCGCAGATGGGGCGGGTCGTGATGCTTGCGCCGCCGAACCACGGGTCCGAACTGGTGGACAAGCTGGGCGACAACCCCGTCTTCAGCATGGTGGGCGGCCAGGCGGGATTGACGCTGGGGACCGGACCGGAAAGCTGGCCGAACCGACTGCCCCCGGCCGACTATCCGCTGGGCATCATCGCCGGGACGCGGTCGCTGAACCTGGTGCTGAACACCCTGCTGCCTGGGCCGAACGACGGCAAGGTCACGGTGGAAAGCACCAGGCTGGAGGGCATGGCCGACCATCTGGTCCTGCCGGTAACCCACACCTTCATGATGGTGAATCCGGTGGTCATCCGGCAGGTTCTGGCCTTTCTGCGCGAGGGGCGGTTCGACCCTTCGCTGACTCTGGCCTCGGTCGTGAAAGAGACTTTTCAGGCGGTGCAGTCCGGGTGACGACCTCGGGCGGCCTGAAAGCCGGGCGATCCAGCGCGCGGCGCGGGTGCAGACCGGCTTCCTGTCACGGGTGCGACGACAGTGCGATGCGACTTGGCAACCGGGCGGCTCGTCGATGACTGCGTCACGCCTCGCGGGGCCTGCAACCCGGAGACCCAGTCGAACGACGAGGGGTCAGCTGCGGACCACGCGGTTCACATGGCCCATCTTGCGACCCGGACGCGGGGCGCCCTTGCCATAAAGATGCACCGCCGTGTCGCGGGCTTTCAGCAGCGCGGGGACCTTCAGGATGTCGTCGCCGATCAGATTCTCCATCACCACATCGGCGTAGCGGTTGCCGTCGCCCAGAGGCAGGCCCGCCACGGCGCGGATGTGCTGTTCGAACTGGTCGACAGTGCAGCCCGCCTGGGTCCAGTGGCCCGAGTTGTGGACGCGCGGGGCGATCTCGTTGACCAGCAGGCCGCGCGGGGTGACGAACAGCTCGACCCCCATGACGCCGACATAGTCGAGCGCGTTCAGGATGCGGGCGGCGATCAGAACCGCGTCGGAGCTTTGGCCGGGACCTATCCGCGCCGGGACGGTGGTGGTGCGCAGGATGCCGTCGCGGTGCAGGTTCTCGCCGGGATCGAAGCAGGCGACCTGGCCGTCCAGGCTGCGGGCGGCGATGACGCTGATCTCGCGGTCGAAGGCGACAAAGCCTTCCAGCACGCAGGCGGCGTTCATCATCGAGGCCCAGGCGGCGGGGATGTCGGCCTTGCTGTCCAGCTTGACCTGACCCTTGCCGTCGTAGCCAAGGCGCGTGGTCTTGAGGATGGCGGGCAGGCCCAGGCCATCGGCAGCGGCGTCAAGGTCGGCCTCGGAGTTGACACTGGCCCAGGGCGCGGTTTGCAGGCCGAGATCGTTCAGGAACGACTTTTCGCTGACCCGGTCCTGGCTGACCGCGAGGGCGCGGCGGTTCGGGCGGATCGGTTTCAGGGTTTCCAGAAGGTCCAGCGCCGAGGTCGGGACGTTCTCGAATTCATAGGTGATGACGTCGACCGCAGCGGCGAAGGCGCGCAAGGCGGTTTCGTCCTCATACGGCGCCGAGGTGACGCTGTGGGCGACGTCGCCCGCAGGCGCGGCGCCCGGTTCGTAGATGTGGCACCGGTAGCCCAACCGGCTGGCGGCGACCGACAGCATGCGGCCAAGCTGGCCTCCGCCAAGGATGCCGATGACCGATCCCTGGGGCAGTTCACTCATCCGTCGGTTCCTCGGGGATAGAGGCGGAGAGGGCCTCGCGCCAGGCGTCCAGTCGGGCGGCCACGCCGGCGTCCGAAACGGCAAGGATTGCCGCGGCCATCAGGCCCGCGTTGGCCGCGCCGCCGATCGCCATCGTGGCAACCGGATAGCCTTTCGGCATCTGCAGGATCGAGTAAAGCGAATCGACACCGGACAGGGCCTTGGTCTGCACCGGCACGCCGATCACCGGGACACGGGTCTTGGAGGCCATCATGCCCGGCAGATGCGCGGCCCCCCCGGCACCTGCGATGATGACCTTGAGGCCCCGCGAGACGGCGGTCTTGCCGTAGTCCCACAGCCGATCCGGTGTTCGGTGGGCGCTGACGATCTTCGCTTCATATGCGATGCCGAGTTCGTCCAGGATCTCGGCGGCGGCTTTCATTGTGGGCCAGTCGCTTTGCGACCCCATGATGATTCCGACGGATACGGCCATGCGCGCCCCCTTGGTTTCAGGCGCGATTACCGGGAACCGCGCGCAGGGGCAAGCGTCAGGCGATGATGTCCGTCAAGCAATGATGTCCGTCACGCAATGATGTCGGGGATCAGCATGTCCTCGATCCTCACGATCTGGTCCTTGAGAAACAGCTTCTGCTTCTTCAGCCGCCGGAGGGTGAGGACATCGGGGCGACCCGTTTCTTCAAGCGCGTGAATCGCCGCGTCAAGGTCGCGGTGTTCGCGACGCAGGACTTCAAGTCGGATGCCAAGCATTTCGTCATGGCTGAGTTCTGTGGGGGCGTTCATGGCTGTGACGAATCGGTTCCTGCCTTTGCGAAAGGATATAGGAAAGCACTGCCCTTGAGTGAAGGTTTCTGCGCGAATTCGCGGTGAAAGCGCGCAGCTCCGATCCCGTCTGGGGTCTTGCGGGGCGTCCGGACCGGCCCCATATTCAGAGCACGCGGTGCCTGACTGCAGGGCCGCAAAGACCGAACCGTCGCTTATGCCAAGGACTGTCCGATGACGAAACTGAGCTTTGGGGCCCACCCGTATCTTCTGGGGTTCGAGCAGCTGGAACGGCTGGTCGAACGCACCGCCAAATCGGGGGCCGAGGGCTATCCTCCGTTCAACATCGAGGCGGTGGCCGAGAACGCCTACCGGATCACTCTGGCTGTCGCCGGCTTCCGCGAGGAAGACCTGTCGATCACGGTCGAGGACCGGCAGCTGGTCGTTCGGGGCCGTCAGGCCGATGATGTCGCGGAACGCGTGTTCCTGCATCGCGGGATTGCCAGCCGCGCCTTCCAGCGCAGTTTCGTCCTGGCCGACGGGGTCGAGGTCGCGGGGGCCACGATGGAACACGGGCTCTTGCACGTCGACCTGCGCCGCCATGTGCCGGAAACCGTGGTGCAGACGATCCGGATCGGTCGCAGGGATGCCGCGTCCAGCGGGACGGGCCACAAGGAAGGGGTCAAGAAGTGAACACTCCGTTCAACGGGCTGCCGCAAGGGGCCGACCGGATCGTCTATGTCCGCGAAATCGCGGTCACGGACCTGCCGGTTGAGGTGCGCGAACAGATGGGCGGGCTGGAGGTGATCTGGTCGGTCCACGGGGCGGATGGCCGCCAACTGGCGCTGGTCGCCGACCGCAAGCTGGCGTTTCATCTGGCGCGCGAGCACGATTTCACGCCCGTAAGCGTGCACTGATCGCAAGTCGCCTCGGCGCGGGTCGGCTGGCACGCCTTTGACAAGAATGGCCTTTGGCGACGGAACGGCTACGTTGGGACGTAGGTGTCGTGTCGTCAACGGAGGTCATCTTGAAAACCACAACCGGATACTCGGGCATCCAGATTGCCCTGCACTGGCTGATTGCCATCCTGATCGTGACCGCATGGTTCACCGGCGAAGGTGCCGAGGAGGCAATGGAACTGGTCGAGGAGGGGGGCGCAGCAGGCTTTGTGCCGCATGTGGCCCTGGGCCTGGCGATCCTGGTGCTGGTCGTGGTGCGGGTGCTGGTGCGCCTGTCGCGCGGCGCTCCCGCCGCTCCGGGAGCGCCCGGCAGCCTGTCGGTGCTGGCAGCGGACTGGGGCCACCGGCTGATCTATCTTCTGATGATTGCGGTTCCACTGGGCGGGGCCGCTGTCTTCTTCCTGGGGCTGGACCTGGGCCGGCTCCACGGGCAGGCGGCGAACCTGTTGATGCTGGTCGTGCTGGGCCACGCGCTGATGGCGCTTTACCATCACTATGTCCTGAAGGACGGCCTGCTGCGCCGGATGATGCGGGCGGAATAGCCCTTTGCCCGATTCCCCCCACCCCCATCCCCTCCCCACGAGGGGGAGGGGAGGCGCAGGGCGGCAGGCCCCGGATCAGGCCCCGGATCAGGCCCGGATCAGGCCCATCTGCTCCAGCTTCAGCAGCACCTGGTGCGCGCAGTGGTCGACATCGACATTCTCGGTGTCGACCACAAGCTCGGCCTGGGTGGGCGCCTCGTAGGGGTCGGAAATCCCGGTGAATTCCTTGATCTTGCCCTCGCGCGCCAGTTTGTACAGGCCCTTGCGGTCGCGGCGTTCACATTCTTCGATGCTGGTCGCGACATGGACTTCGATGAAGGCGCCGAAGCCTTCGATCATCTCGCGCACGGCGCGGCGGGTCGCGGTGTAGGGCGCGATGGGGGCGCAGATCGCGATGCCGCCGTTCTTGGTGATCTCGGACGCCACATAGCCGATGCGCTTGATGTTCAGGTCGCGGTGCTCCTTCGAGAAGCCCAGTTCCGACGACAGATGCTTGCGCACCACGTCACCGTCCAAGAGCGTCACGGGACGCCCGCCCATTTCCATCAGCTTGACCATCAGCGCGTTGGCGATGGTGGATTTGCCGCTGCCGGAAAGGCCGGTGAAGAACACGGTGAAGCCCTGTTTCGACCGCGCGGGGCTGGTCTTGCGCAGTTCGCTGACCACCTCGGGGAACGAGAACCATTCGGGGATGTCCAGACCTTCGCGCAACCGGCGGCGCAATTCGGTGCCCGAGATGTCGAGGACGGTGGAGCCTTCCGGGATCTCGTTCGCGGGATAGTACTGCGCCTTTTCCTGTACGTAGACCATGTGCTTGAAGTCGACCATCTCGATGCCGATTTCCTTGGCGTGCTGGGCGAACAGCTCTTGCGCGGCGTAGGGGTCGTAGAAATCCTTGCCCGCGCTGTTCTTGCCCGGACCGGCATGGTCGCGGCCGACGATCATGTGGGTGCAGCCGTGGTTGCGACGGATGATGCCGTGCCACACAGCCTCGCGCGGGCCGGCCATGCGCATGGCAAGGTTCAGAAGCGACAGGGCGGTGGTCTGGGCCGGGTACTTGTCCAGGACCGCCTCATAGCAGCGGACGCGGGTGAAGTGGTCGACATCGCCCGGCTTGGTCATGCCGACGACCGGGTGGATCAGCAGATTCGCCTCGGCCTCGCGCGCGGCGCGGAAGGTCAGTTCCTGGTGCGCGCGGTGCAAGGGATTGCGGGTCTGGAAGGCGACGATCTTGCGCCAGCCCAGCTTGCGGAACAGGGCGCGCAGTTCGTTGGGCGTGTCGCGGCGGGCCTTGAAGTCATAGTGGACCGGCTGCTGGATGCCGATCACCGGGCCGCCCAGATAGACCTTGCCGGCCTGATTGTGCAGGTAGTTCACCGCCGGGTGGGCAAGGTCGTCGGCACCGAAGACGTGTTCCGCCTCGACCGCCTTGTTCGGCACCCACTTGTCGCTGATCGACAGGATGGCCAGGATCACGCCTTCCTGGTCGCGCAGGGCGATGTCCTGGCCCGGCTCGACCTTGTCGGCGAAGGCTTCGGACACGTCCAGCGTGATCGGCATTGGCCACAGAGTGCCGTCCGCCATGCGCATGTTGGCGACGACGCCGTCATAGTCCGCCTGGCCCATGAAGCCCTTCAGCGGCGCAAAGCCGCCGTTCATCAACAGCTCCAGGTCGCAGATCTGGCGCGGGGTCAGGTCCCAGGACGGCAGCTGCCCGGCCTCGATCTTCAGCTTCTGGGCCGAGTCGTAAGAGACGTAAAGTTCGGGGATCGGGGCGTGGTTCGCGAGATACATCGGACAACCTTTCAGCGCGGGCGGGCTTTCAGAACGGACGGGGCCGCATTTGGCCGGGTCCGTAGCGCGGGAAAGGGGCGGAATTCAAGCAATCGCCGGATGTCCCTCGGGAGAAAAGGCGGAAATGCCGCCATGCCAAAGGGTCGCGGGTCACTGTTCCGCGCTGACGCCGTGGAGCGGATGGTTTTCCCGAAAGGGCGCGCGAGCCACTGGAATTCCAGAACAGCGTCCCTGATCCTGCGCGGCAGGGCACCTAATCTCGCAGAAACCGTGTCACGATCAGCCCCGCCAGCGGCAGGTAGATGCTGGCAGAGATGATCCCGGCCAGGGCCTCGGTCCAACTGTAGCCCGGACCGATGGCCTGGCCGATCTCGCCCAGCACGAACATGAGCCACCAGAACAGCACGTAGGTCCAGATCCGGTCGACCTGGTCGTAGCGCACCATGAGCCACAGGCCGACAAAGGCAATGGCGGTGCCCAGCTTTGACACCGCAATGCCCGACAGGAAGGTGGCGGGGTTTCCGCCTGGCACTTCAATGCCCAAGGCTGCCGAAAATGCGCCATGGACCAGGATCGGAATCGCGAGGAAGGCGGCAAAGACCAGCAGGACCGACAAGGCAAGGTTCATGAGGACACCCGGACTGACCACAGGCGACATTCTAGACCGTGGCGGCTTTGCAAGTCTTGCTATACATCAACCTGTCTAGGCCAGGTAGGCCCGGAAACTGCGGATGACCGCTTCATAGACCGGCCGCTTGAAGGGGACGATGCTTTCGACCATCTCGTCGGCCAGAATCCAGCGCCAGGACGAGAACTCGGGGTGGTCGCTGCCGATCTTGATGTCGCTGTCCTGGCCCTTGAAGCGGAACAGGAACCACTTCTGCTTCTGGCCGCGATACTTGCCACCCCAGACGCGGCCCAGAAGCTCGGGCGGGAGGTCGTAGGTCACCCAGCCGTGCGTCTTGCCCACGAATTCCACCAGGTCACGGGTGACGCCGGTTTCTTCCCGAAGCTCGCGGTAGGCGGCTTCGCGCGGTTTTTCGCCCTCGTCGATCCCGCCTTGCGGCATCTGCCAGGCGGGCGAGGGGCTGTCGAGCCGCTGGCCGGCAAAGACCATGCCGCGGGCGTCGATCAGGACGACGCCCACGCAGGGCCGGTAGGGCAGGCTTTCGGCGTCGATCATGGGGTTACGGCTGGTCCCCGGCGATGACGGTCAGGCCCTTGATGATGTCGACGGCGTAGGCAAGCTGGTAGTCCTCGTCGCGCAGCTTGGCGGATTCCTCGGCGCGCTGCTGCTCTTCCTGGTAGAGCCGCCTTTCCTCATCGGTCATCGAGTCGTTGGTGATCGCCCCGCGCAGGTCGGCTTCCGACCGGTCGCGCCGCGCTGCGGACAGTTCGTCCTCGGCGGCGGCCTCGTCGGCGGGCGGGGGGACAGGTTGCTGGACGACGATGTCGGGCGAGATGCCAAGCGCCTGGATCGACCGGCCCGAGGGGGTGTAGTAGCGCGCGGTGGTCAGGCGCATGGCCCCGTCGCCGCGCAGCGGGATCAGGGTCTGGACCGAGCCCTTGCCGAAGCTCTTGGTGCCGACGACGATGGCACGGCGATGATCCTGCAGGGCACCGGCCACGATCTCGGAAGCCGAGGCAGAGCCGCTGTTGATCAGCACCACGATCGGCTTGCCTTCGATGAGGTCGCCGGGCTGGGCATTGTAACGCTCGCCGCTTTGCGGATCGCGGCCCCGGGTCGAGACGATCTCGCCCTTGTCGAGGAAGCTGTCCGCGACGGTGATCGCCTCGTTCAGCAGGCCGCCGGGGTTGTTGCGCATGTCGATGACAAGGCCGTCGAGGTTGGCTATGCCGCCAAGCTCTTCCAGGCCCTTCTGCAGCTCTGCGGCCACGCCGCTGGTGGTCTGGTCGTTGAAGGTGGTGATCCGCAGCACGATGGTCTTGCCGACGACGCGGCCGCGCACGGCGGTCAGCTTGATCGTGTCGCGGATGATCGACACGTCAAAGGGTTCGGGCGTGCCTTCCCGGACGACGGTGATGATGATCTCGGACCCGACCGGGCCGCGCATCCTTGCGACGGCGTCGTCAAGCAGCAGGCCCGAGACCGGCTCGCCATTGACATGGGTGATGAAGTCGCCCGCAAGGATCCCGGCCTTGTCGGCGGGGGTATCGTCCATCGGGGCGATGACCTTGATGAAGCCTTCCTCTTGCGTCACCTCGATCCCGAGGCCGCCGAATTCGCCGCGGGTCTGGACCTGCATGTCCTCGAAGTCCTTGGCGGAGAGGTAGGACGAATGCGGGTCCAGCGAAGTGAGCATGCCGTTGATCGCGGCAGTCACCAGATCTTCCGTCGAGACCTCTTCGACATACTGCGCCCGGACCCGTTCGAAGATATCGCCGAAGAGGTCAAGCTGGTCGTAGATCGAGCTTTCCTGCATCGCCTCCTGCGCGACGAGGGGACCGGCGATCTGCGTGGTCGCGATGACCCCGGCAACGGTTCCCGCCAGCGCGGCGATCACATGCTTCTTCATCCTCGTCAGTCTCCTGTGCGGGCAAGTCCGGCGAACCACGGTCTCGGGTCCACGGGGACTGCCCCCTGTCTGAGTTCCATATAAAGTGTTTCCGTGTCACGCCCACCAGAGCGATCTGGCGATCCGGCCACGAATTCCGCAGCAGCACCGGATGGCCCGCCCATCAGGCCCAGGGGTGCATCGGCTGCGACAACCTCTCCCACTTCGCCATACAGGGTTTCCATCCCTGCCAGAACCAGGAGATAGCCGTCCCCCGGCTCAAGGATCATCACATTTCCGTAGTCGAGAAGCGGCCCGCGATAGCGGATGGTGGCGGGCCAGGGGGCGGTGACCAGGGCAAGCGGCTGGGTCGCCAGCGTCACGCCGGGCCGGCGAACCCCGGCGGCGTCGGCCTCGTCCGGGCGGCGCAGGATCGTGCCCAGCACCGGCAGCGGCAGGCGGCCCTGTTCACCGGCGAAGGAGGTGCCGCTTTCGGCATCGGGCGACAGGCCGGCGGCAAAGGCGTCCAGCGTGTCGGCGCTGTCCAGCAGGCCCTTCAACACCTCGGGATCATCGGTGAAGCGTTTGGGCAGGTCGGTGCGGTCCGAGATCGCCTTCGACAGTTCGGTGCGGGCCTCCTGTGCGGTGGCAAGGCCGGTCTTCAGCACCTCGCCCGCCGAAAGCTGCAGGGCGCGAAGGTCGGCCAGTTCCTGCAGTTCGGCTTTCAGCGCGGCGGCCTCGGACTGCAGGGCGGGCGTCACGTCGGCCAGGATCATCCCCGACCTTGCGCTGCTGATGGCGCCTTCGGGATGCAGCAGCAAGAGCGGGCCGGGGTTCGCCTCCATCGTCGCAAGCACGCCCAGGAGCCGCCCGATCCCGTCGCGTTTGGCGTCGAAGGCGCGGGTCAGCGTCGCCTCGCGCAGGGCGGCTTCGCGCAACGCGCCGCGCAGGGCGGCAAGACCGGATTCATAGGCCCGGATCGTCCGGCTTAGCGCCGAGACCCGGTCGCGCGCTTCGGTCGCCTGCTCCAGCGCCGATACCGCCTGTTGCAGTTCGGTCGAGGCCCTTGCTGCCTGCTCGGCCACGGTCTCGGCCCGCAGCGGCAGGGCCAGAAGGCACAGAAGGGCGGCGGTGCGGATCATGCGATAAGGGTCTGGCCGATCAAGCCTTGGCCGATCAAGCTTTGGCCAGTCATCTCGGCGGGCTGGGGCAGGCCCATGAGCTGCAGAAGCGTCGGCGCAAGGTCGGCCAGGCGGCCGCTGCGCAGAACGGCGCCGGGGGGGCCGCCCACCAGGATCACCGGGACCGGGTTGGTGGTATGCGCGGTGTGCGGCCCGCCGGTGACGGGATCGACCATCACCTCGCAGTTGCCGTGGTCGGCGGTGACGATCATCGCCCCACCCTTCGCGGTCAGCGCCGCCAGCGCGCGGGTCAGGCCGCGGTCCACCGCCTCGCAGGCCTTGATCGCCGCGGCCAGCGACCCGGTATGGCCGACCATGTCGGGGTTGGCGAAGTTCACCACGATCAGGTCATACCCCCTGTCGATGGCGGCGACGAGGTGGTCGGACACCTGGTCCGCGCTCATCTCGGGTTGCAGGTCATAGGTCGCGACCTTGGGCGAGGGCGGCATGGCGCGGTCTTCGCCGGGATAGGGTGCCTCGCGGCCGCCGTTCAGGAAGAAGGTGACGTGGGGGTATTTCTCGGTCTCGGCCAGGCGGAACTGGGTCAACCCGTGGCTGGCGACCCATTCGCCAAGGGTGTTGACCAGAACCCGCTTGGGGAAGGCGGTGCCCATGTAGGCGTTGTGCTGGTCCGAATATTCGACCATTCCCAGCAGCACCGACCACTGCGGCCTGGTGCCGGTGTCAAACGCGGTGAAGGCCGGATCGCCGATGGCCGCCAGAATCTCGCGCGCGCGGTCGGCGCGGAAGTTCAGGCAGAAGACCCCGTCGCCGTCCCTGGCACCGTGGTAGCCGTCGATCACCGTGGGGGCGAGGAATTCGTCCGTCTCGCCCTTGCCATAGCTGGTCGACACGGCGGTCAGCGGGTCCGGCGCGGTCTCGCCCCTGGCATGGATGATCGCGTCATAGGCGCGGCTGACCCGTTCCCAGCGGTTGTCGCGGTCCATCGCCCAGTAGCGCCCCGTCACCGTGGCGATGCTGGCGCCATAGGGCAGGCGCCTGACCAGCGCCTCGACGAAGTTCTGGGCCGAGGACGGCGCGACGTCGCGGCCGTCGGTGATCGCGTGCAGGGCCACCGGCACGCCCAGGGCGGTGATGGCCCGGCAGGCGGCAAGGATGTGGTTGACGTGGCCATGCACCCCGCCATCCGAGACGACGCCCATCAGATGCGCCGTCCCGCCCCTGGCCTTCACCTTCGCCGCAAAGTCCAGGATCGCCGGGTTCCTGGCAAAGCTGCCGTCCTCGACTGCAAGGTCGATGGCGCCGAGGTCCATCGCCACGACCCGACCCGCGCCGATGTTGGTGTGCCCGACTTCGGAGTTGCCCATCTGTCCCGTGGGCAGGCCCACATCCGGCCCGAAGGTGGTCAGCGTGGCATGCGGACAGGTCGCCCAGAGATGGTTGAAGGTCGGCACATGCGCCTGTGCCGGGGCGCTGGTGTCGGGGTTCGGGCCAATGCCCCAGCCGTCGAGGATGCACAGGACGACGGGTTTCGGGGCGGGCATCGGCAGTCTCCTTCTGTCTTGCAAGGCTTTTACGCGCGCTGGCGAAGCGGAGCAACCGGGACCGCTCCTCGCGGCGCTGCGCTTGCTCCTCGCTAAGGCCGTGCCTGCCGATGGGCCGCCTTTTCGCGCACCCGCTGGCGCCACAGGGTGAAGACCCCCGCGGCGACGACGATCCCCGCGCCGGTGGCGACATTGATCCGCAAGGTCTCGCCAAAGACCAAAAGGCCGATGCCGCTGGCCCAGACGAGTTGCAAGTAGGCGAAGGGCTGGATCGCCGAAGCCTCGGCCACCGCGAAGGCGCGGATCAGAAGCCAGTGTCCCAGCGCGGCGCTGCAGCACAGGGTCGCCATCCAGGCCCAGTCGCCCGGACTCATTGGCTCCCAGTGCGCCAGGCCGAAGGGGGTCATCGCGACCGCGCCCACCACGCCGGTCCAGAAGAAGCTGACGGTGGCGCTGTCCTTGCGCGCCACGAAGCGCGTCAGCAGCCCGTAAAGCGCGAACATCGCCGCCGCGAGCAGCGGGACCAGCGCCCAGGGCGAAAAGACGCCGCCACTTGGCTGCAGGATGATCAGGATGCCAAGGAAGCCGACCAGAATGGCCATCCAGCGCCGCCAGCCGACCTTTTCGCCCAGCACCGGCCCGGAAAGGGCGGCAATCAGCAGGGGATAGCTGGCAAAGACGGCATGGGCCTCGATCAGCCCCAGTTTCACGAAACCGACCATCATGACCGCGATTTCGGCGACCAGGATCAGCCCTCGCGCCAGCTGGTGCCAGGGATATTCCGACCGGGCCGCAGCACGGATGCCCCCGCTGGAGCGCGCGGCCAGCAGCATCACGAAGGCGGCGAAGAACCAGAACCGCACCATCACCACCATCGTGACGTTGTAGGTCGCCCCCAGGTGCCGCGAGATCCCGTCCTGTGCCGCAAAGACCAGCGTGGTCGCGATCATCAGCCAGATGCCAAGCCTGGTGTTCTGCTCTGCCTGGTGGGTCATGCCGGTTTCCGCTCCAGCGACAGGGCGTAAAGGCCCGCTGCGACCACGATCGCGCTGCCGACAGCGACCGGAAGCTCCAGCACCTCGCCATAGACCGTCATGCCGATGATGGTGACGAAGACCAGTTGCAGATAGGCATAGGGTTGCACCCGCGCCGCCTCGACCTGTTCGTAACACTTCAAGAGCAGCCAGTGCGACAGGATCGACAGCCCGCAGTAGACCGCCAGCAGCCCGGCGTCGCGTGGCAGCATCGGGGTCAGCGACGGCAGGCCGACCGCGGTGATCAGCCCGGCCCCGATGACGCCGGGCCAGAAGAAGGCGGGGAAGGTCGGCTCGACCCGCGTGGTCAGGCGCGTCAGCACGGAATAGAGCGCGAACATGAAGGCCGCGGCCAGGGGCAGGATCGCGGCCCAGGAAAAGACGCCCATGCCCGGGCGCAGGATGACCAGGACCCCGACCAGCCCCGCCGCGACGGCGGCCCAGCGTTGCCAGCTGATCCGCTCGCCCAGGATCGGGCCGGACAGGGCCACGATCAGCAGCGGGCAGACCGAGAAGATCGCCAGCGAGTTGATCAGCCCGATCTGGGTGTAGCCCCAGACGATCAGGCAGATCTCTGCGACCAACAGGCAGGACCGCACCAGATGCGTGCGCAGCCGGGTGGAGCGGACGGCGGCGCGCAAGCCTTCGGGACGGCGCAGCGCCAGCAGGGTCACGAACCCGGCAAAGACCCAGTAGCGGATCATGATGATCATCTGGGTGGAATAGGTCCCTGCCAGGTGCTTGGCGAAGGCGTCCTGTGCCGCAAAGGTGGCGACGGCGGCCACCATGAGCCAGATGCCCAGGGTCGGATTGCGCGAAGAGGTCATGATGCGGGCTGGCTATCATCTGACGCGGGCGGGCACCAGAGAGCGCGGGCACCAGAGAGCGCGGGCACCGGGGACTGCGGGCACCGGGGACTGCCTGCGCGGCCGGCGACGCCGTGCCATGCTGGCCTGGGTCCGGGTCACAAGGCCCGAGCTTCTTCTGCTGGACGAACCTGCAAGCCACCCCGATCCGGGCGCTGTCCGGCAGTCGGCAGTCGGCAGTCGGCGGGCGCGGTTGCAGCTGCCACCATGCCCGGTCAGCGGATGGTGAAAGCCACCTCGTTCCGACGATTCCACGGCAGGGTCATCGGCCCGTCGTAAAAGTAGTAATGCGGCCCGTCGATGACGTCGTCGCCCTGTGCCTCGGCCCAGTCGCGCAGGGCATTGGCACGCTCGGCCAGACCGGCGCTGCCGGGCAGGCCCGAGAACCGCTCGACCAGTTGCCGCGACGGGCCTGCGGGCACAAGGCGGATGCGGTCGTCGCGGGGCGCGGGCAACGTCTGGGCGCCATGGCGGGCGGGCATCATGAAGCTGACGGTCCAGAAGTCGCGCTCGGCGGTCTGGGCCACGGGCACGGTCATCGCGATCTTCTCGCCGGTGGCATTGCCGCCGAAGATGTAGCCCGCCAGCATCCGGAACCCGGCCTGAAGCGCGCCTTGCCGCCCGCCGACGACCTTCACTTCGGCCAGAAGATGCGGGCCATAGCTGCGAATCTCGCGCGCGCCCTCGGACCAGTCGACGCTGTAGGGCGGCATCTCATGGCCCTTGTGCGTCGCCTCGGCCCCTGCCACCCCCGTCATCGCAACCCCCAGGACACCTGCCAACACCAGTTTGCGCATCGAAACACCCCTGCTTTCAAGGGGAGCTAGCTTGCCTGACCCGGATTTCGAGCGTATATCGCGCCCATGTCCGGGTTCATCTACTTCAACATCACCGATCATGCGCGGCTTCCGGCCCGCTTCTTCGGCATGACCCGCAGTGTCCTCGCCCGCGCCTGACCTTCGCCGTCCCGCGCGCCCGCGCCGTTTCGCCTATCCCAGCCATCCCACGAACAGGTGAGAGCCATGACCGCTCCGCGTACGCTTTACGACAAGATCTGGGACGACCACGTCGTCCATCAGGCCGAGGATGGCACCTGCCTCCTCTATATCGACCGGCATCTGGTGCACGAAGTGACCAGCCCCCAGGCCTTCGAGGGCCTGCGGATGACGGGCCGCAAGGTGCGCGCGCCGGAAAAGACCATCGCCGTGCCGGATCACAACGTGCCGACGACCAAGGGCCGGGAAAACCCCGACCAGATGCCCGAGGAAAGCCGCATCCAGGTGGCCGCGCTGGACAGGAACGCCAAGGATTTCGGGATCAACTACTACCCCGTGACCGACATCCGCCAGGGCATCGTCCACATCGTCGGGCCGGAACAGGGCTGGACGCTTCCCGGCATGACCGTGGTCTGCGGTGACAGCCACACCGCCACCCACGGGGCCTTCGGCTCGCTGGCCCACGGAATCGGCACCTCCGAGGTGGAACATGTGCTGGCGACGCAAACGCTGATCCAGCGCAAGGGCAAGAACATGAAGGTCGAGATCACGGGGTCGTTGCGCCCCGGGGTCACCGCCAAGGACATCACCCTGTCGGTCATCGGCGAGACCGGCACGGCTGGCGGCACCGGCTATGTCATCGAATACTGCGGCCAGGCGATCCGCGAGTTGTCGATGGAAGGCCGGATGACCGTCTGCAACATGGCGATCGAGGGCGGCGCCCGTGCCGGTCTGATTGCGCCGGACGAAAAGACCTTCGCCTATGTCATGGGCCGCCCGCACGCTCCGAAAGGCGCGAAGTGGGAGGCGGCTCTGGCCTACTGGAAGACGCTTTACACCGACGAGGGCGCGCATTTCGACAAGGTCGTGACGATCAGGGGTGAAGACATCGCGCCGGTCGTGACCTGGGGCACCAGCCCCGAGGACGTGCTGCCGATCACCGGGGTCGTCCCCGCGCCGGAAAGCTTTGCCGGAGGCAAGGTCGACGCGGCCAGGCGCAGCCTTGACTACATGGGCCTGACCCCCGGCCAGAAGCTGACCGACATCCAGATCGACACGGTCTTCATCGGGTCCTGCACCAACGGCCGGATCGAGGATCTGCGCGCCGCGGCCGCGATCCTGAAGGGCAAGAAGATCAAGGTGAAGCGCGCGATGGTCGTGCCGGGCTCGGGCCTTGTCCGCGCCCAGGCCGAGGAAGAGGGTCTGGCCCAGATCTTCATCGACGCCGGGATGGAATGGCGGCTTGCCGGCTGTTCGATGTGCCTGGCGATGAACCCCGACCAGCTGGCCCCGGGCGAACGCTGCGCGGCGACGTCGAACCGCAACTTCGAGGGCCGGCAGGGCCGGGGTGGCCGCACCCACCTGATGTCGCCCGCGATGGCGGCGGCGGCGGCGATCACCGGCCACCTGACCGACGTCCGCGAGCTGATGGGCGAGACGGTCTGATGACCGACGCGGCGTCCCAGGGTGCCGCATCCAGCGGGGCCGCGCGTCGGCCCCGCGTCCTGGTCATCGCCGAAGCCGCCAACCCGGAATGGGTTTCCGTCCCGCTGATCGGCTGGTCGCTGGCCGAGGCGCTGCGCGGGGTGGCCGACGTCCATCTGGTGACGCAGGTCCGCAACCGCGACGCCATCCTGCGGGCGGGCTGGGTCGAGGGGCGGGACTTCACCGCCATCGACACCGAGGCGCTGGCGGCCCCGGCCTGGAAGCTGTCACAGGTCCTGCGGATGGGCGAAAGCCGGGGCTGGACCGTCGTCCAGGCCGTCAGCAGCCTGACCTACCCCTGGTTCGAGCGGAAGGTCTGGAAAGCCTTCGGCCCCGCGCTGAAGCGCGGCGACTACGACCTGGTCCACCGCATCACGCCGCTGTCGCCCGCTGCCTCGGGTCCGCTGGCGGAGCAGTGCCGCAAGGCCGGAGTGCCCTTCGTTCTGGGGCCCCTCAACGGCGGTGTGCCCTGGCCCAAGGGGTTCGAGGCCGAGCAGAAGCAGGAGGGCGAGTGGCTGAGCCGGGCGCGCGGCCTGTTGCGCATCTTCCCCGGACGGCGGCGGATGCTGAAGGCTTGCAGCGCGATCCTCTACGCCTCGAAGTTCACCCGCGCCGACATCCCCGAGGCGCTGGCCGACCGCGCCATCTACCTGCCGGAGAACGCCATCGACCCGGCCCGCTTCTTCCGGCAGGCCAATCCCGAACCCGGCATCCTGAAAGCCTGTTTCATCGGCCGCTTCGTGCCGCTGAAGGGACTTGCCATGCTGATCGAGGCGTCCCGGCCCCTGGTCGAGGCTGGCAGGCTGGAACTGCACCTGGTCGGTGACGGTCCGCTCACTCCGGTGCTGAAGGACCAGGCCAAGGGGCTGACGGGCGTGCATTTCCACGGCTGGCTGAAACACGAACAGGTGCAGGACGTGGCGGCGGGTTGCCATGTCCTTGCCTTCCCCTCGATCCGCGAATTCGGCGGCGGGGCGGTGCTGGAGGGGATGGCGCTGGGCTTGGCCCCCCTGGTCGTCGACTATGGCGGCCCGGCCGATCTGGTGACGCCGGAAACCGGGATCAGGATCCCGCTGACCACCCGCGAAGAGATGACGCTGGCGCTGCGCCGGGCGCTGGAACAGATGGCGGCCGACCCCGCGCAGACGGCGCGCATGGGCCAGGCCTCGCGCCAGCGCGTCACCGACCTTTTCACCTGGCCCCGCCGGGCCGAGCAGATCCTGACCATCTACGACTGGGTCCTGGGCCGCCGCCCGACCCGCCCCGAACCGATCACTTCCCGCTGAGACCCAACACCGGCCCGCAGCCCGGGCCAAGACGAAGGCAGAGGACATGGAAAAATTCACCACTCTCACTGGCGTTGCGGCCCCGATGCCGCTGGTCAACATCGACACCGACATGATCATCCCCAAGCAGTTCCTGAAGACCATCCAGCGGTCTGGCCTGGGCAAGAACCTGTTCGACGAGATGCGCTACACGCCCGACGGCAAGGAAATCCCGGATTTCGTCCTGAACCAGCCCGCCTACCGCAACGCCGAGATCATCGTTGCGGGTGACAACTTCGGCTGCGGTTCCAGCCGCGAGCACGCGCCCTGGGCGCTGCTGGACTTCGGTGTCCGCTGCGTGATCTCGACCAGCTTTGCCGACATCTTCTTCAACAACTGCTTCAAGAACGGCATCCTGCCCGTGGTCCTGCCGCAGGACGCGGTGGACCACCTGATGGACGACGCCCGCAAGGGCGCCAACGCGCGGATCACCGTGGATCTGGCAAGCCAGACCGTCACGGCCTCGGATGGCAAGACCTTCACCTTCGAGGTCGACCAGTTCAAGAAGCACTGCCTGCTGAACGGGCTGGACGACATCGGCCTGACGCTGGAGAAAGCCGCGTCGATCGACGCCTACGAACGTAAGAACGCCACGCTGCGCCCCTGGGCATGAGCCTTGGGGCCACAAGGCCCGGTCTGACGGCCGGGCCTTTGGCATTGCGCCACGCCGCTGCCGGGGGCTAACCTTCCGGCCATGCTTGCACCCTTGTCCAACCCGATCTTCCGCCGGCTTTTTGCCGCGCAGGCCGTGGCGCTGACCGGCACGGGGCTGGCCACGGTGGCGCTGGGGCTGCTGGCCTATGACCTTGCCGGCGACAACGCGGGCGCGGTGCTGGGCACGGCGCTGGCGATCAAGATGGTGGCCTATGTCACCCTTGCTCCGCTGGCCGCAGCGCTGGCGGCCCGACTGCCACGGCGGGCCTTCCTGGTGGCGCTGGACCTGATCCGCGCCCTGGTGGTCTGCGCGCTGCCCTTCGTCGATCAGGTCTGGCAGATCTACGTGCTGATCTTCCTTTTGCAGGCCGCCTCGGCCGGGTTCACCCCTGCCTTCCAGGCGACGATCCCCGAAGTCCTGCCCGCCGAGCGCGACTATACCGAAGCCCTGTCGCTGATGCGTCTGGCCGAGGATCTGGAGCAGATCGCCTCGCCCCTGATCGCCGCCGCGCTGCTGACGGTCGTCTCGTTTCCCGTGCTGTTCGCAGGGACGGTCGCGGGGTTCATGCTGTCGGCCGCGCTGGTCGGGTCGTCTCGACTGCCCGCCCGGCTGCCCGTCGCCGCCGAGGCCTTCCTGGCCACGGCGACGCGGGGGCTGCGCATCTACGCCGCGACCCCGCGTCTGCGCGGCCTTCTGGCGCTGGAGGCCGCGGTCGCCGCCACGGGGGCCATGGTCTATGTGAACACCGTGGTCCTGGTGGAAACCCGGCTTGATCTTGGTGCGCCGCAGGTGGCGCTGGCCTTCGCGGGGTTCGGGGCCGGGTCGATCCTGGCCGCGCTGCTGTTGCCCCGGTTGCTGGAATGGCTGGAGGATCGCCCGGTGATGCTGGGCGGGGCCGGGCTGATGATCCTGTCAATCGCAGTGCTGCCGCTGGTCGGCAGCCTGGCCGGGCTGATCGGGCTTTGGGCGCTGGCGGGCTTCGGCTTTTCGCTGACCCAGACCCCGATCGGGCGCATCCTGAACCGCTCTGCGGACGAGACCGACCGCCCGGCCCTTTTTGCCGCGCAGTTCGCGCTGAGCCATGCCTGCTGGCTGGTGGCCTATCCGCTGGCGGGCTGGCTGGGCGCGCTGGCCGGGCTGTCCACGGTGGCGATGGTGCTGGCGGCCATCGGTGCGGTCGCGCTGGCCCTGACTCTGCGCCTGTGGCCCGCCCATGACCCCGAGACGCTGGCGCATGACCACCCCGAGCTTCCCTCTGGCCACCCGCATCTGGCGGCGCATGGTCAGCCGGGCGGCCACCGGCACCGCTTTGTCGTCGACGCGCTGCACCATCGCTGGCCCGGCCCGGCGCGCTAGCTAGACGCCCCGGTCGAGCATGGCCTGCAACGTGGACAGATGGTCCGCCTCGGACGCCGGCTTGTCGTCGCGGATGCGGTTGATCCGGGGGAAGCGCATGGCGAGGCCCGACTTGTGGCGGGTCGAGCGGTTGAGACCTTCGAACGCCACCTCGACCACCTTCGTCCGCGCCACCGACCGGACCGAGCCGAAGCGTTCCACTGTGTTGTTGCGGACAAAGCGGTCCAGGTCTTTCAGCTCGGCATCGGTGAAGCCGAAATAGGCCTTGCCGACGGGGACAAGCTCGTCACCGTTCCAGACCCCGAAGGTGAAGTCGGAATAGTAGCCCGACCGCTTGCCGTGGCCGCGCTGGGCGTACAGCAGCACCGCGTCGATCAGATGCGGGTCGCGCTTCCACTTGAACCAGGGACCTTTCATCCGGCCTGCCAGATAGGGACTGTCGCGGCGCTTGACCATCACGCCTTCGATCACCGGCAGGGGCGGGTTCAGGCGCAGGGCGGCCAGGTCGTCCCAGGTGGCGAAGGTCAGCTGCGGCGACAGGTCGATGCGGGGGCCGAGGGGCGCAACCGCCCGCTCCAGCACGGCGCGGCGCGCGTCATGGGGCTGGTCGCGCAGGTCCTGGCCGTTCCAGATCAGCACGTCGTAAAGCCGCAGCCCCGCCGGATGCGACCGCAGCATGGCCGGGGTCACGGTCTTGCGGTTCAGCCGCTGCTGCAACTCGCCGAAGCTGGCGATCTCGTCGCCGCGCCGGACCAGAAGCTCGCCGTCCAGGCTGCCGTCGAAGTCCATCAGTTCGACGATGTCGGGGAAGGCTGCGCTGATGTCCTCTCCCGTCCGCGAATAAAGCCGCCGGGTCCCGGCATCGCTGACCGCCTGGATGCGGATGCCGTCCCACTTCCATTCGGCGGCATGGGCGGCGGGGTCCAGAGCCGAAAGCTGCTCCAGATCGGTGGGGGTGGACAGCATGACGGGCCGGAACGGCGCGCGGGCGGCGGCCGCTGGACGCGCAGCACCCTCGGCCCAGGCGAAGAGGTCCAGGTAGGGTGGGCTGAGCGCGTGCCAGATTTCCTCGACCTCGGTCAGGGGCAGGTTGGCCCAACCCGCGAAGGCCGTCCGCGCCAGGCGGGCCGACACACCGACCCGAAGCGCGCCGGTGGCAAGCTTGAGGTAGGCGTAGCGTTCCGAGGGGGCCAGCGTGTCCAGCCGTTCGGTGATCAGGGCCGGAAGCCGGGTCTTGGGGGTGCTGGCAAGCTCATGGACCACCTCGGACAGCGGCGGGTCGGACCGCGTGCCGTCGGGCCAGATCAGGGCGATCGTCTCGGCCAGATCGCCGACGAAATCGTAGCTTGCGGCAAAAAGCTGAGCATCTACTCGCGTTTCGGTCAGCCCGCGCAACAGGCTGGGCGTCACCTGGCGCAGCTTGAGGTCCCCGGTCAGTGCGGCCAGCATCAGCCCGCGCTGCGGGTCCGGGTTTTCCGCGAAGGCCGTGGCAAGCAGCCGTTCCTTGCCCAGCCGTTGCGGCGTGAAGGCCAGGCGTTCCAGAAGGGTGGCGAAAGCGGTCAGGCTCATTCCGCCTCGTCCTCGTAGCCGACCAGGTGCAGCGGGCGGGCCTGCCTCTGGTTCAGCTCGCACCAGCGCAGCAGCGCGTCCTCGCGGCCGTGGGTGATCCAGACTTCCGCCGGGTTCAGCTCGGTAATCGTGGCGGTCAGGTGCGGCCAGTCGACGTGGTCCGAGATGATCAGCGGCAGCTCTACCCCCCGCTGCCGGGCGCGGGCGCGGACCTGCATCCAGCCCGAGGCGAAGGCGATCACCGGGTCGGGAAACCGCTGCGCCCAGGTGGCGGCAAAGGCCGAGGGCGGCGCGATGACGATGGCCCCGGCGAAGTCGGCCTTGCTCCCCCCGGTCGCGGGGCGCAGGTCGCCAAGGTCGATGCCTTCCGCGATGTGGTAATCGCACAGCCGCTGCAACGCGCCGTGGATATGGATCGGTGCATCCCATCCCGCCTGCCGCAAGGCCCCGATCACCCGCTGCGCCTTGCCCAGGGCATAGGCGCCGATCAGGTGCGAGCGTTCGGGGAAGGCCGCGACCGAGGCAAGCAGGCGGGCGATCTCGACCTCGGGCGGGGGGTGGCGGAAGACGGGCAGCGCGAAGGTCGCCTCGGTCACGAAGATGTCGCAGGGCACCGGCTGGAACGGCGCGCAAGTCGGGGTGGGAACGCGGGCATAGTCGCCCGAGACGGTGATCCGGCAGCCCCGGCCTTCCACGGCGATCTGGGCCGAGCCAAGGACATGGCCCGCGGGATGAAAGCTGACGGTCGCCTCGCCCAGCGTCACCGGGCCGTCATAGGCCTGGCGGCTGGCCGCGAACTCCTCGCCATAGCGGATCGCCATGATGTCCAGCGTCTGCCGGGTGGCCAGAACCGCGCCGTGGCCGGGGCGGGCGTGGTCGGAATGGCCATGCGTGATCAGCGCGCGGGGAACCGGGCGCAGCGGGTCGATGAAGAAGTCCCCCGCCGGGCAGTAAAGCCCCTCGGGACGGGGAAGAAGAAGCGGCTCGCGGGCCATGCATGCGTCCTGACTGGCTGTCCCAGTGATATGTGGCACCAACGCCGATGTCCAAGTCGGGAGTCCAAGTCGCGAGTCCAAGTCGGGGGTCCAAGTCGGGACTTGGGGCAGGGAACAACGGTCGGGCGGCGCGTTGCAGGGCCGCGCCGGGCCGACCGGCTGGTAACCCGGCGGAGGTTCCGGTTCCGGGCATCTGGTCGCGCGACCCGCTGCGGCACAGGGTCTTCGCGCCGGTTGCCCTGCATCGACGTCGGGTCTATCGTCCCGCCCGGCCAAGGAGGACGACCGATGCAGCTGACCGCCCAAGACGTGCTTCCCCAGGATGCGGCCCAGGCGATCCTGGTGGGTCGTGTCTGGTCCGAGGCGGCGGGCGGTCCCTGCCCGGTCCTGGTGCGGGGCGGACGGCTGCTGGACCTGACCTCGCTTTGCGCAACCGTCTCGGGCCTGATGGAGATCGACGGGCTGGCGGACAGGCTGGCGCAGGCCGAGGGTCTGCCGGACCTTGGCTCGGTCGACGATGCGCTTGCCGGGCGCGGCCTGACGCTCCTGGCCCCCATCGACCTGCAGGCGGTCAAGGCGGCAGGCGTCACCTTCGCCGACAGCATGGTCGAACGGGTGATCGAAGAGCAGGCCAAGGGGGACAGCGGTCGCGCGCAGGCGATCCGCGACCGCCTGGCCCCGGTGATCGGCGACAGCCTGCGGGGCGTGCCCGCCGGATCGGAAAAGGCGCGCGAGGTGAAGCGGGTGCTGCAGGACCTGGGCCTCTGGTCGCAGTATCTTGAGGTGGGCATCGGCCCGGATGCCGAGATCTTCACCAAGGCCCAGCCGATGGCCTCGGTCGGGTGCGGCGCGGATGTCGGCATCCATCCGATTTCCGAATGGAACAACCCGGAACCCGAGGTGGTGCTGGTGGTCCGCTCGGACGGCGCGATCCTGGGGGCGACGCTGGGCAACGACGTGAACCTGCGCGATGTCGAAGGGCGTTCGGCGCTGCTTCTGGGCAAGGCCAAGGACAACAACGCCTCGTGCGCGGTGGGACCGTTCCTGCGGCTTTTCCACGGCGACTTCGACATGGCGGCGCTGGAAACGGTCAGGGTCTCGTTGCGGGTGACGGGAGAGGACGGGTTCGAGATGACCGGCGAAAGCGCGATGGCGGCGATCAGCCGCAAGCCAGAGGACCTCGCGCGGCAGCTGTTGAACCGCAACCACCAGTATCCCGATGGCGCGGTCCTGTTCCTGGGCACCATGTTCGCCCCGGTCAAGGATCGTCGCGGCGCTGGCCAGGGCTTCACGCATGAAGTGGGCGACCTGGTCGAGATCGCGACCCCGCGACTGGGTCGTCTGGTCAACCGCGTGCTGCGCACCGATGCCTGCCCGGAATGGACCTTCGGCGCCCGCGCGCTGCTGCGGAACCTGGCGGCCCGGGGCTTGGCCGACAAGGTCTGAGGGACCTTCTCCCAGGACCGCAGGTTTCCCCTTCATGGAACCGCTTCGGGCAGAAGGCCGAAAGGCTTGCCGCACAACCCACGCCTGAGCCGTGACGTCCCGCTGTGGCGGCGGCGTGGGTTGGTCCGCGACCACGGCGACAGGTCCTGCATTTCGGGGGCAGCGCGCAAAAGTTCGACCCGGTCCGGACGCCCGACTGCCTGGCCTGCCCCAGGGGCCTTGCGCTGCCGCTGGTGTTGGTCGAGCCCGGCGCCCCGGACTCGGACCGTATCAAGCGCCTGATCCGGCACTCCGCCCTGGCAGGCGCGGGTCAGTCCAGGCGCGGGTCAGTCATAGCGCAGCGGGGTCGCCTTGCCGCGGAAGATCCAGTAGCTGAGTATCGAATAGGCCAGGATCGTCGGCAGCACGACCAGCGTGCCCGCAAGGATGATCGCCAGCGATTCGGGCGCGCTGGCCGCCTCGTAGATCGTGATCGCCTCGGGCACGATGAAAGGGTAGAAACTGTAGGCCATCCCCGCAAAGCCCAGCACGAAAAGCGCGGTCGATGCGACGAAGGGCACCCAGGCGAAGCGGTCCCCCGCCATCGGCAGGCGGCGAAGTTTCCACCAGATCAGGCCGATCAGCAGCGCCGACAGCGCCGGAAGCGGCGACAGATACAGGATCTGCGGCAGGCCGAACCACTTGTCGAAGATCCGCTGGGACACGAATGGCGTGGCAAGCGAGATCGCCCCCATCCCCAGCACGACGCCCCAGATGCCGCCCTGCGACCATTCCACGGCCTTCTTCTGCAAGGGGCCTTCCGTCTTGGCGATCAGCCAGGTCGCGCCGATGAAGCTGTAGGCCACGGTCAGGAAGACCGCCGTTACCAGGGCAAAGCCGACGTGCCACCAGGTGTAGTCGAGGCCCATGATGTAAAGCCCCAGCATGAAGCCCTGCGACAGGCCGGTCATCAGGCTGCCGGTGAAGAAGGCGCCGTCCCAGGCGCGCTTGTGCTTGGGCGGGGCCTTGGCGCGGAACTCGAACGCGACGCCGCGCAGGATAAGGCCAACCAGCATCACCGCCACGGGCAGGTAAAGCTGGGTCAGGATCGCGCCATGCGCCACCGGGAAGGCGACAAGCAGCAGGCCGATGGCCAGCACCAGCCAGGTTTCGTTCGCATCCCAGAACGGGCCGATGCTGGCGACCATCGTGTCCCGTTCGTCCGGCGTGGCGAAGGGAAACAGGATGCCGACGCCAAGGTCGAAGCCGTCGAGGACGACGTAGATCAGGATCGACAGGCCCAGAAGGGCGGCGAAGATGAAGGGCAGGTCAAGGCTTGCGAACATCTCTGCTACTCCCCCGGCACGGCCATTGCTTCGCCGCCCTTCACCCGTTCATCCTTGGGCAGGGGCTCGCCGCGGGCAGCCTTGCGGGCCATGTAGGTGATCACCCCCATGTAGGCCAGGATCAGCGCGGCATAGACGATCAGGTAGACCACCAGCGTCGTCAGCACCAGCGGCGCGGGCACGTCGGCCACGGCGGCCTTGGTGGTCAGCACGCCCTGCACCAGCCAGGGCTGGCGGCCGATCTCGGTGGTGTACCAGCCCGCCAGCGTCGCGATCCAGCCCGAGAAGGCAAGCCCCGACATCGCGTAGAGGTAGAACCGCGGCATCGCGTCAACCCCGCGCCGCCACAACAGGAAGGCACCCGTCCAGCTGGCCAGCAGCATCAGCATGCCGACCCCGACCATGATGCGGAACGCCCAGAACACCGGCGCCACGGGGGGGTGCAGCACCTCGCCCTCGGCGGTGACAAAGTCGTTCAGGCCGGGCACGACGCCCGCGGGATCGTGCTTGAGGATGATCGAGGCCAGGTTGGGGATGCCGATCTCGAAATGGTTGGTCCGGGCTTCTTCGTCAGGAATGGCAAAGAGCAGGAGCGGGACGTTGCCGCCGGTTTCCCAGTTGCCCTCCATCGCGGCAACCTTCTGGGGCTGATGCTCCAGCGTGTTCAGCCCGTGCAGGTCGCCCATCAGGATCTGCACCGGGATCAGCACCGCGCCCAGGATGACGCCGACCCGGAAGGTCGAGCGCACGCTGGCGCTGCGGTCGTTCAGCAACAGGCGCAGCGCGCTGATCCCCGCGATGAGGAAGGCCACGGTCAGGCCGCTGGCCAACAGCATGTGGCCCAGCCGGTAGGGCATCGAGGGGTTGAAGACGATCGCCCACCAGTCGGTCGCGTGCACGATGCCATCGCGCAGCTCAAAGCCCTGCGGGGTGTGCATCCAGCTGTTCAGGACCAGGATCCAGAACGCCGACATCGTGGTGCCGAAGGCGACAAGGGCGGTGGCAAGCGTGTGCAGCCACCCCGGCACCCGGCTGGCGCCGAACAGCATGATCCCCAGGAACACCGCCTCGAGGAAGAAGGCCGTCATCACCTCGTAGGCCAGAAGCGGCCCGGCGACGTTGCCCACCTTTTCCATGAAGCCGGGCCAGTTGGTGCCGAACTGGAAGGACATGGTGATGCCCGACACGACGCCCAGCGCGAAGCTGAGGGCGAAGACCTTGACCCAGAACATGTAGGCCTCGGCCCACTTGCGGTCCCCGGTGGCGTTGAACCGCAGCTTGAAGAACAGAAGCACCCAGCCCAGAGCGATGGTGATGGTTGGAAACAGGATGTGAAACGAGATGTTTGCCCCGAACTGGATTCGGGAAAGCAGAAGAGTATCCATCGTTGCCATCGCTCCTGTGACGCGCCGACATCAAGCCGGTCAGGCGGGTATATGGCCCGGGCAATCGAGAATGCTATCGGGGCGCGTCGCCGCGCCGCAGGTGGAATGGCGGACCGCACGGCGATTTGGCAAAGCTGGATGGGAAAGCGGTCCGGTTCCACAAATCAGTGACTTAGGCCGAAAGTCCCAGCTGCGATGTCGAGGCGCCCGGCACGAATTCCGTCGCCCAGAGTGTGCGGCTGTGGCCGGCATCGGGACTGTTGTCCGTCAGCAGGTCCAGGACGGCACCGGGCGTCTGGCCCCTGTTGCGCAAGGCGCCAGGCGGCCCGACGAGTGTTGCCCTGGAACACGGCACGGCAGCCGTCGGGCGGTCAGGCAGGTCGGCGATCTGCCTGCCGAAGCCATGACCGACCCTTCGGGTGGCAGACACCGCAAGGGGTTTCCTTTCCGCAACGCTTGGTCTATAGGCCGCCCCACATGCGCGTGGGCCCGCTTAGGCAAGAATCAGATCCATCCGTTCGGATGGGGCCTTCTGGTCTTTCGTGCGACAGATTTGAAACCGATAGACCGCAAGGAAGCCATCATGGCCAATACTGAACAGTCCAAGAAACGCGCCCGCCAGTCGGAAGCCCGTTACGCCATCAACAAGGCCCGCCGCTCGCGCATCCGCACCTTCCTGCGCAAGGTCGAGGAAGCCATTGCCACCGGCAATGGCGAAGCCGCCCAGGCTGCCTTGAAGGCCGCTCAGCCGGAACTGGCGCGTGGCGTGACCAAGGGCGTGCTGCACAAGAACACCGTCGCCCGCAAGATGTCGCGCCTTGCCGCGCGCGTGAAGGCCGCTGGCGTCGCCAAGGCCTGATCCGTCCTCAAGACCGAATCCGGAACACGAAGGGCGCACCCGTCTGGGTGCGCCCTTCGGCATTCTTGCGCCGGTCGGAATGCGGCATTTCGACCCTGAGTTGCCGATTTGCCAGAGCCTTCGGATTCGGATTTGGGGAATCCCTGTCAAGCGCGTTGTTCGGTTGCACAGCCCGCGCCGGGGTTGCTAGCGTGAGCCTGCGATTCACTTCGTCCTGGGGGACATGAACGGGTCGCAAAAGGAAAGCTGCTGCACAGGGACGGCGCCCGATGGGCCGCAATATCTGAGTTTTCCGTTTGCGATCAAATGGTTGGAAGTAGCAGCCAAGCTACTCCGTCCGTATGGCAAGGACACCGGCAGGCCGGGAGTCTTTTGTTGTGCGTTTGTTCTGTCCCACTGACAGGTCCAGTCTGGCAGGCCGTTCCTTGGTCTTCCCGTGATCTGGACGAAGCGGCTCGCCAGAGACGTACAGGACAGGATCGGCAGTCTGTGCCGGTCCGGGGATATGGCAGGTTATAGAATGACGAATGAAACCTGGGGGCAGGTTCGGGAAGAGTTGATCAAGCGTGTCGGCAAGAACAACTATGTGACCTGGATCGAACCTCTCAAGCTGTCCCACCTGAAGAATGGCGTCGCGCGCTTCGAAGTGCCGACCATCTTTTTCGGCGATTGGGTCCAGCGCAACTATGCTGACCACATCCGCACGCAACTGACCTCTGCCGGCGCTTCGGTCGACCGGGTCGAGTTTGCCGTCGGCACCGCCCCGGCGGAAGCCCGTCCAGCGACTGCCGCCGCCGCATCGAAACCGGCGACCAAGGCCGCCCGCACCCGTGCCTCGGACGAGGAGCTTCCCGGTGCGCCGCTGGATGCCCGCTTTACCTTCGACAGCTTTGTCGTCGGCAAGCCGAACGAGCTTGCCCATGCCGCCGCCCGCCGGGTGGCCGAAGGTGGCCCCGTCAGCTTCAACCCGCTGTTCCTGTATGGCGGCGTCGGCCTGGGCAAGACGCACCTGATGCATGCCATCGCCCATGAACTGCAATCGCGCCGTCCCGAGCTGCGCGTGCTCTATCTGTCCGCCGAGCAGTTCATGTACCGCTTCGTGCAGGCCCTGCGCGATCGTCAGGTCATGGACTTCAAGGAGCTGTTCCGTTCGGTCGACGTCCTGATGGTCGATGACGTGCAGTTCATCGCCGGCAAGGATTCGACGCAAGAGGAATTCTTTCACACCTTCAACGCCCTGGTCGATGCCAACAAGCAGATCGTCATCTCGGCGGACCGCGCCCCCGGCGAAATCAAGGACCTGGAGGATCGCATCAAGTCGCGCCTGCAATGCGGGTTGGTGGTGGACCTGCACCCGACGGATTATGAGCTGCGCCTTGGCATCCTGCAGCAGAAGGTCGACTTCTACCGTTTGCAGTACAAGGGCCTGGTGCTGGCCGACGGTGTGCTGGAGTTCCTGGCGCATCGCATCACCACCAACGTCCGCGTGCTGGAAGGTGCCCTGACCCGGCTTTTCGCCTTTGCGTCGCTGGTGGGCCGCGAGATCACGCTGGACCTTGCCCAGGATTGCCTTGCGGACATCCTGCGCTCCTCGGACCGCAAGGTTTCCATCGAGGAAATCCAGCGCAAGGTGGCCGAGCATTACAACATCCGCCTCTCGGACATGATCGGGCCGAAGCGGCTGCGCACCATCGCGCGGCCCCGGCAGGTGGCGATGTATCTCTCCAAGCAGCTGACCCCGCGCAGCCTGCCGGAAATCGGTCGCCGTTTCGGGGGCCGGGATCACACCACGATCATGCATGGTGTGCGCAAGATCGAAGAGCTGATGACCATCGACAGCCAGTTGGCCGACGATCTGCAGCTTCTGCGCCGCCTTCTGCAGGGCTAAGGCGGGGGCCGCACTTGACGGCCCTCGCAAAGCCTTCCACAGTCTCAACAAACGCTTGTGAACCGGTGGATACCGGATAAATTCGTCGTCCTTTCAACGGGTCGGCAGGGGGAAGCCAGATGAAGCTCAGCATCGAACGCGCCACGCTGTTGAAAGCGCTCGCCCAGGCGCAATCAGTGGTCGAACGCCGCAACACCATTCCGATCCTCGCCAACGTGCTGATCGAGGCCGAGGGCGCGCAGGTCAGCTTCCGCGCCACCGACCTGGATATCGAGGTCGTGGACCGTGCCCCCGCGATGGTCGAACGGGCCGGGTCCACCACCGTTTCCGCCGTGATGCTGCACGAGATCGTCCGCAAGCTGCCAGACGGGGCGCTGGTCAGCCTGTCGGAAGACAGTGCCGCCGGGCGCTTGACGATCACCGCGGGCCGCTCGACCTTCAACCTGGCGACGCTGCCGAAGGAAGATTTCCCGGTGATGGCGACCTCGGAATATTCCTCGAACTTCTCTGCCCCCGCACCCGTCCTGCGGCGGCTGTTCGACAAGGCCAAGTTCGCGATTTCCACCGAGGAAACCCGCTACTACCTGAACGGCGTCTACATGCATGTCAGCCAGGGCGAGACGGGCAAGGTCCTCCGCTGCGTCGCGACCGACGGCCACCGCCTGGCGCGCATTGATGCCCCGCTGCCGGAAGGTGCTGAGGGGATGCCCGGCGTCATCGTCCCCCGCAAGACGGTGGGTGAGCTGCGGAAACTGCTGGACGATGACGAGGCGACCATCGCCGTCTCGGTTTCCGAAACGAAGGTTCGCTTTGCCACGCCGGTCATCACCCTGACCTCCAAGGTCATCGACGGCACCTTCCCGGACTACACCCGCGTCATTCCGACCGGGAACACCCGCAAGCTGGAAGTCGATGCCTCGGAATTCGCCAGGGCCGTCGACCGCGTCGCGACCGTTTCGTCGGAACGCTCGCGCGCGGTGAAGCTGTCGCTGGAGGAGGATCGGCTGATCCTGTCCGTCAACTCTCCCGACTCTGGTGCCGCCGAGGAAGAGCTGGCGGTGGCTTACGGCGACGAGCGGCTGGAAATCGGCTTCAACGCGAAATACCTGCTGGAAATCGCCAGCCAGGTCGACCGCGAGAATGCCGTGTTCCTGTTCAACTCTGCCGCCGACCCCACGCTGATGCGCGAAGGCAATGACCTTTCGGCGGTTTACGTCGTCATGCCGATGCGGGTCTGACCGGCCTTAAACGCCTGGACTGAAAGGGAATTCCGGTGGGCGGTCTGGCGATCGAAACCCTGGCGCTCACGCAGTTCCGCAGCCACCGGGTCACGCGGCTGGCCTTTGACGGACGCCCGGTCGCCATCGTCGGGCCCAATGGTGCGGGCAAGACCAATATCCTGGAGGCGGTCTCGCTGCTTTCCCCCGGTCGGGGCCTGCGACGCGCCGCCCCCGAGGACCTGGCGCGCAAGCCCGAGGCCCTGGGCTGGAAGATCGCCGCGACCGTTCAGGGCCTTTCTGCTGCGCATGAGCTGGAAACCTGGGCAGAGCCCGGCGAGGCCCGGCAGGTCCGCATCGACGGCAAGGCCGCGACGCAGGCCAGCCTGGGACGCATCCTGCGCGTCCTCTGGCTGGTCCCGGCCATGGACCGGCTCTGGATCGAGGCCGCCGAAGGCCGCCGCCGTTTTCTGGACCGGCTGACGCTGTCGTTTTTCCCGGATCATGCCGAACAATCGCTCACATACGAAAAGGCGATGCGCGACCGCAACCGGCTGATCAAGGACCAGGTGTCCGATGTGCATTGGTACGGCGCCCTGGAAGCCCAGATGGCCGAAGCTGGCGAGGCCATTACCCGGCACCGCCGCGCCACCATCGCCCGCATCGCCGCTGCTGCCGATCCGGCAAGCGCCTTCCCCTCTGCCGACCTGACCCTGACCGGGCCCGAGGGTGCGGATGAGCCCGCCGATCTTGCCCAGGCCCTGGCCGAAGGCCGTCGCCGCGACATGGCTGCCGGGCGGACCCTGGTCGGACCCCACCGCGCCGATCTGCAAGCCCGCTACGCCGCCAAGGACGTCCCCGCCGACCAGTGTTCCACCGGCGAGCAGAAGGCGCTGCTGATCAGTCTGATCCTTGCCAACGCCCGCGCGCTGGCGCAGGACCTTGGCCGCGCGCCGATCCTGCTGCTGGACGAGGTAGCCGCCCATCTTGACGAACACCGCCGCGCCGCCCTTTACGACGAGATCTGCGCGCTGCAGGCCCAGGCCCTGATGACCGGCACCGAGCCCGAGCTTTTCACCGCTCTCGGACCGCGCGGGCGAAGCCTTCGGGTGCTGGAACAGGAGGGCGTTTCGCAGGTGAAGCAATGACAGTCGAAACGATACCGGAACACCTGCTCACAAACGACGACGAGGCAGCTGTTGCCGCCTTGCTGGCGCGCTGCTTCGAGACGGATTTCGGCGGCCGCAGCTTCTTTCAGACCCGTCACAGCTGGCGCCACGTGATCCGGCAGGGCGGCATCACTGCCCATCTTGCCGTGCAACTGCGCGCGGTCCGGCTGGGCGGACAGCTGCTTACCATCGCCGGAATCGCCGATGTCGCCACCGACCCGGACCACCGGGGGCAAGGCCTGGCCGCCAGGCTCTTGCAGGTCGCAATCGCCGCCGCGCGTCAGTCCACGGCGCAGCATGTCCTGCTGTTCGGCACCGCCAGGCTTTACCCGGCCGCCGGCTTTCGCCCGATCTCGAACCCGCTCACCTACCTTGACCTGACCGGGGCGCGCAGCGGCGATCTGTACCGCGACCGGCGCGTGAAGCATCTGCAAGTGCTTGATATCGGGCCGGAACCCTGGGACGACACCAAGCCCCTCGACCTTCTTGGCGGCTTGTTCTAAAGCGCACCCATGACAGTCACGCTTTGGGAGCTATGGCTTTACGCGCTTGGCATGGCCGCCCTCTGGGCTGTGCCCGGCCCGGTCTGGGTTGCGCTGACTGCCCGCGCGCTGGCCTTCGGGATGCGCGGGGCCTGGCCCCTGGCCATCGGCGTGGCGCTGGGAGACCTGATCTGGCCCCTGGCTGCGATCTTCGGGCTAAGCTGGATCCTGTCGATGTATGGCGGTTTCCTTGTCGCGCTGCGCTGGGTCGCCGCCGCCGTATTCGTGATCATGGGCATCCTGCTGATCCGCAAGCCCGCCGCCGCCATCGACGCCGACAACCGCCTGACCCGACCGGGTGCCTGGGCCGGGTTCGCCGTGGGTGTGGCCGCCGTGATCGGCAACCCCAAGGCGATCCTGTTCTACATGGGCGTGCTGCCGGGCTTCTTCGACCTGTCGCGCGTCACGGTGCCCGATATCGCCGCGATCCTGCTGATCTCGGCCTTGATCCCGATGCTGGGGAACCTGGCGCTGGCCTGGTTCCTGGACCGCGCGCGCAGGCTTCTGTCCAGCCCTCAGGCGATGCGCCGCATGAACATCGGCTCGGGCTTTCTGCTGGTCGGAGTCGGGCTGCTTATCCCCTTTACCTGACCACCAAATCTTGTGGCAAAGGGGTGACATTCCTGCCCCGAAACGCTATAAATCGCGCGCAACGATCAGGGTTCCCCACGCATGGCTGACCAGCCCAAGAACACCGCCACATACGGTGCCGATTCGATCAAGGTTCTCAAAGGGTTGGAGGCAGTCCGCAAACGCCCCGGCATGTATATCGGCGACACCGACGATGGCTCGGGCCTGCATCACATGGTCTATGAGGTCGTGGACAACGGCATCGACGAAGCGCTGGCCGGTCACGCGACCGAAGTCGCGGTGATCATCCACGCCGATGACAGCGTTTCGGTGCGCGACAACGGGCGCGGAATCCCGGTCGACATCCACCAGGAGGAAGGCGTTTCCGCAGCCGAGGTCATCATGACCCAGCTGCACGCCGGCGGGAAATTCAACAACACGGATGAGGGTGGCAACGCCTACAAGGTCTCGGGCGGGTTGCACGGGGTGGGCGTCTCGGTCGTCAACGCGCTGTCCGAATGGCTGGAGCTGACGGTCTGGCGCAACGACATGGAATACCGCGCCCGGTTCGAGGATGGCGATTGCACCGTCCACGTACATGAGGTTGGCCCGGCCCCCGGCAAGAAGGGGACGATGGTCCGCTTTCTGGCCAGCGCCAAGATCAACCGGCCGGAAGGCACGTTCTCCAACCTCGACTACAGCTTCAAGACGCTGGAGCACCGCCTGCGGGAACTGGCCTTCCTGAATTCCGGCGTGCGGATCGTGCTGGAGGACGAGCGCCACGCCGAACCGCAGAAGATCGAGCTGTTCTACGAAGGCGGCGTGCGCGAATTCGTCAAGTATATCGACCGGTCCAAGTCCAGCGTGATGGCCGAACCGATCTACATGGTCGGTGAAAAGAACGGCATCGGGGTCGAAGTCGCGATGTGGTGGAACGACAGCTACCACGAAAACGTCCTTCCGTTCACAAACAACATTCCGCAGCGTGACGGTGGCACGCACCTGGCCGGTTTCCGGGGCGCGCTGACCCGCACGATCACAGGTTACGCCCAGTCCTCGGGCATCGCCAAGCGCGAGAAGGTGGATTTCACCGGCGACGACGCGCGGGAAGGCCTGACCTGTGTGCTGTCGGTCAAGGTGCCGGACCCGAAATTCTCGTCCCAGACCAAGGACAAGCTGGTTTCCTCGGAGGTGCGGCCTGCGGTCGAGAACCTGGTGAACGAAAAGCTGTCCGAATGGTTCGAGGAAAACCCCGGCCCCGCCAAGATCATCGTCGGCAAGATCATCGAGGCCGCCCTGGCCCGCGAAGCCGCCCGCAAGGCGCGCGAGCTGACCCGGCGCAAGACCGCGCTGGATGTGGCGTCGCTGCCCGGCAAGCTGGCCGACTGCCAGGAGCGCGATCCCGCCAAGTCCGAGCTGTTCCTGGTCGAGGGGGACAGCGCCGGCGGTTCCGCCAAGCAAGGCCGCAGCCGGTCCAACCAGGCCGTCCTGCCCCTGCGTGGCAAGATCCTGAACGTGGAACGCGCCCGCTTTGACCGGATGCTTGGCAGCCAGGAGATCGGGACCCTGATCACCGCACTTGGCACCGGCATCGGCCGCGACGAATTCGACATCAAGAAGCTGCGCTATCACAAGGTCATCATCATGACCGACGCCGACGTCGATGGCGCGCATATCCGCACGCTGCTGCTGACCTTCTTCTTCCGTCAGATGCCCCAGCTGATCGAAGGTGGCTATCTCTATATCGCCCAGCCGCCGCTGTACAAGGTCGCCCGCGGCAAGTCCGAGGTCTATCTCAAGGACCAGGCGGCGCTGGAAGATTACCTGATCGACATGGGCACCGATGGTGCCGTCCTGCGCCTGACCGACGGCCAGGAAATCGCCGGCAACGACCTGGCCCGCGTGGTCGAAGGCGCGCGCCAGTTCCGCCGCGTCCTGGATGCCTTCCCGACGCACTACCCCCGCCCGATCCTGGAGCAGGCCGCACTGGCCGGGGCCTTTGATCCGGGCAAGGCCGACGCCGACCTTCAGGCGGTCGCCGACATCGTCGCCCGCCGCCTGAACATGATCGCGCAAGAGTTCGAGCGTGGCTGGTCCGGCCGCATCACCCAGGACCACGGCATTCGCCTGTCCCGCATCCTGCGCGGTGTCGAAGAGCTGCGGACGCTGGACGGCGCCGTCCTCCGCTCGGGCGAGGCGCGGCGTCTGTCCCAGGTGGCCGGGCAGACCCGCGACATCTACCGCGACCCCGCCCGCCTTGTCCGCAAGGACCGCGAGCAGGCGATTCATGGCCCCATCGACCTTCTGAAATCCATCCTGGCCGAGGGCGAGAAGGGCCTGACCCTGCAGCGCTACAAGGGTCTGGGAGAGATGAACCCAAGCCAGCTGTGGGAGACCACGCTTGACCCCGAGGCGCGGACCCTCCTCCAGGTCAAGGTCGACGACCTTGCCGACGCGGACGACATCTTCTCCAAGCTGATGGGCGACGTCGTCGAACCCCGGCGCGAGTTCATCCAGCAGAATGCCCTGTCGGTGGAACACCTGGACTTCTAGAGCAAGTCGCCCTCAATCTGAACCATATCCTGCAGCCCTGAAGTAGTTTTTGCATTCCTGCGGAAGGAAGAGGTCGCAGACTTTGCCGACCTGTTTCCAGAGGGCGTCGTAGGTTCTTGCTGCG